>OJNH01000538.1_pt1 | contig 33460 bp, 30 predicted proteins | sample 1597361 | NCBI WGS metagenome assembly OJNH01 (sample SAMEA2452136, study PRJEB22498) | human gut metagenome | biome: human feces; feature: human gut; material: feces | place: Australia | collected 2012
AGCAATACCTTTTAGTAAATTTTTATTTTTTCGTATAATTAATTTGACAATTTTTTTATCTATATTTATAGTGATATTGTATAGACTTTTCTACTTTTGTTTTACCTCCCTTCTTTTTTTATTTTTTGTTTTGGGTATCTTTTTTGATTTTTAATTTTTAGAATTAAATTTCTTGACTTTCCAATTTTTTGTCTTTCCTAAGTTGTTTGATTAAAATTTTTTAAAATTTTATAGCTATGCAATTGTCAAATTAATTGCATAGCTATATATTAACATGCTTTATCTTGCATTGTCAACAAAAATCTTTCGACAAATTTCGAGTTTCGGCATGTTTATTTTTGTTGTATCTGTATGCACTTAAATTTACTATATACTATTTTATTTTTCTAATTCCATAGTAAAATCATAAGCATTAGCAATATCTGCTGTTGTTCCTGCATTTATCGCATTTGTTCCACCAGCTACTATTTCTGGGATATATGCTTCTAATTCTGCATAATTGCTTCCATCTTTGTTTGTAAATGATATTTTTACTATTCCTCCTGCAAAGTCTCTGTTTGAATCATTTTTTACTGTTGCTGTAAAACTTGTTACTCCGTCTTGTGCTGATAGTTTTATGTCTGTTATTGATAGATTTTCTAATTTTCTATCTTTTGCTATATTTTCTGATGTGTTTTCTTTTACTCCACTTTCAATTTTTGCATTTTCTGTGTTGTTCATGTCTATTAAGCTTGCTGTTTCATCTTGATTTTCTTGTTGTCCTGATTGATTGTTGTTTACTTTTGAATTATTTTTGTAAATAATTACTCCTGTTACTACTCCTATAATTAATAATATAACTAATATAGCTATTATTGTTATTATTCCTTTTTTATTCATTTTTTTGCCTTCTTTCTTTTTTATTTTTCATATTTTTTCAAAGAACAAATATAATCTTTTTATTTATACAACTTTATTTTTTTACATTAAGTACATTTTACAATAATTTACATAATGTTTTAGAATGAGAAACCTGGTGCTACTTTTTCAGAAGAACTAGCGAAAGGATATCCGGTACTACCAACATCTCTTACTGCGCAAAATGAATAACTACTCATGCTGAAACTAGTACCAGGAGGTGAGCGAAGCCACCACCAACTTGAGTTATTAACACTTGTTTTTTTTGTAATATTATTGGGACTTGAATATATCGTACTTCCTAAATTCGTTTTATAATATTTATATTGTTTTCCTTCTGTTGTTATTGCATAGCCTCTTGTTGTTCCATAATCCGCACCATTATCCCATATTTCTCCACACGATAGCAACCACAAATAATCATCTGTTTGTTGTGTTTTTGCTACATTATATGTTGGTATATAATCTTTCCTTACTTTCTTTATATTATTTTTTATGCTCAATGAATTATATATTGTTCCATTTAATGTTTCTCTTATTTCTGTATTTTCCCATCCTCCTGAATTTGTATCACTAGAATTCATTCTAGTCTCTAGTAAGAAATCTACATATTCAAAGCTTATTCCTGCTTTTCCTGTTGCTGTCGTTGAACCATATGCTGTAGAATTTGACAATGTATCATGATTAAATCCTATTATTCTTACTGTTTTCCCATCTAATTTTATTTTTTGACCTACCAGTAATTTTTTTTCTATTCCTTCTACTGTTACTGTTGCCATTTCAGAATCATCTGTTATTGACTTGTCATTTGATATTGCCTTTGCTATTTCCGCTATTTCGTTCCATGAGTATTTTATTTCATATGCCGGCATATTATACACTTCATCCAATGCCTCTTTTACACTCACTGTTGTTCCATCTGGTTTTGTATAGCTCACATCTGTTGCTCCCAATAAATATGCAGCATATACTCCAGCACTAAAGCATAGAACTATTATTAACAATATTATGAAAATCATTAATGCAATTTTTATTTTTGTTTTTTTCATTTTTATTAGTATCCTTTCTCCGTTTTCGTCAAAACTATGTTCACGAAAGCTACAAAATTAATTTTTCAAACTTTTTATTTTTTTATTAACTAAAGGAGTATGTTGTTCTACAACTATCTCCCTTAGTTTTATTAATCTTTATTTATTAAAGAAATAATCCAATGCTTCTTTAACATTATTTACTTTCCAATTTGAATCAGCTGGTGTATATGAAACATCTTCTGCTTTTGGATTTGCTGTTTTAGCACTTATTACTGATGAAGATACCTTATTACCTGCCACATCATACACTATAACTTTAAAATAATATGTTGTAACCAATGATAAGTTAGATACTGTATATGTTGCTGTTTGTGCCGTTGTTATTGCTGTTTCTCCAGCTTTGGTTGTTGGATTATTTGTTGTTCCATAATACCATTCTATTTTCTTTAATCCTGAACCACCAGTATCAGCTGCAACACCTAAACTTAATGATATACTATTTATTGTTGTTCCAGTTGATTTTAATGCCGAATTTATTGTTGGTGCATTTTTATCGATACTTGTTATTTTAATACTTGCTTTTCCAACATTTCCACTAGCATCTTTTGCATAGAAATAATATGTTCCATTTGCTGTTGCTGTGTAATTTTGTGATATTTGTGATTTTGTATTTGTTATACTTGTCCATCCACTTGATGATGCTGTTAAGTTTGAATTTGTACTCCATTGATAATAACTTATTCCTGATGCAGTATCTGTTGCTTTTCCTGTTAATGTTACATTTCCATTTGTCCATCCTGATGGACTTATTGTCGGCGTTACCATTGCTGGTGCAGATTTATCTATTTTCAAAGCTGTCGAAACTATATTAGAAGTATTTCCTGTTTTATCTATTGCCATTATATATATTCTGTCATTTCTTTCATTATTTCTTGTCATTCCATACCATTCTGTTTCATTCAAATAATCTTGCCAATTAACTCCATCATATCCAAATCTTACTTTGCTTATACCTGAGCCATTCTCTGTTATTGTCCATGATAATTTTATTGCTTGATTTGTCCAATTTTGATTTGAAGAATTTGTTATTTCACTTATAACAGGTCCTGTTTTATCTATATTACTTATTTGTCTAGTCATTGTTAATACATTTCCTGATACATCTGTTGCTGTTGCATATATATATCCATTTTGTGATGCTGTTACGCTTGTTGCTGGTGCTGTTGATGAATTAGCCGCTGTTTTTGCACTTTCCAATGTTGTTCCAAATCCTGCTTTTCTTGTATTGCTTACTGTTGCATCTGGATATTTTACTGTTGCAATTACGTTTTGGTTTGTCCATGCTGTTGTACTTGGTGTTATTGTTATTGCCATAGTTCCTACAAAAAATTCTGAACTTACTTTTCCTTTTGTTGCTCTATTTCCTGCATTGTCATATACTCTTGTCCATAAATAATATGTTCCAGTTGTACAATCCGTTTTACTTACCGTTGCTCCATTTGTGAATGTTGTATATGTTGTTGGTTCTGTTGTATTGCTTGTTGACCATGCATATTCTAATGTTTTTAATCCACTTCCTCCTGTATCACTTGCTGTTAATGTTGTTTTTATTGTTGCCATTGAACCTGCTGATGGAGCTGCATATGATCCACCATTTGGACTAATTGTTACTTGTGGCTCAGTTAAATCAGCTTTCATTTTTGTAGATACTATATTGGATTTATTTCCAGCTTTATCAATTACTTGTAAATATATTGCATCATTTCTTTCATAATTTCTTGTAAATCCATACCACTCATTTTGTGCTAATTTATCTATCCAATTAATTCCATCTCTTCCAAACCTTACTTCACTTATTCCTGATCCGCCATTCTCTGTTATTGTCCATGATAAACTTATTGTTTTATTTGTCCAATTTTCATTAGATGAATTTTTTATTTCACTAATTATAGGTGCTATTTTGTCTATATTAGTTATTTGCCTACTTGCTGTTATTACGTTTCCTGCACTATCTGTTGCTGTTGCAAATACATATCCATTTGCACTTACTGTTAAACTTGTTGTTGGTGCTGTTGCTGAATTTGCTGATGTTTGTGCATTTGCTAATGTTGTTCCATATCCTGCTTTTCTTGTATTTGATGTTGTTACGTCTGGGTATGTTATTGTTGCTGTTATATTTTGGTTTGTCCATGCTGTTGTATTTGGTGTTATTGTTATTGTTTTTGCTCCTACTACAAATCCTGCACTTACTTTTACATTTGTTGTTCTATTGTTTGCATTATCATATACATTTGTCCATAAGTAATATGTTCCTGCTACACAATCTGTTTTACTTAATATTGCTCCATTTGTGAATGTTGTATATGTTGTTGGTTCTGTTGTGTTGCTTGTTGACCATGCATATTGTAATGTTTTTAGTCCACTTCCTCCTGTATCACTTGCTGTTATTTTTGTTTTTATTGTTGCATTTCCACTTGTTGGTTTTGCATATGAGCCTCCGTTTGGACTTAGTGTTACTGTTGGTAGTGTTTTGTCTATATTTGTTATTTGTTTACTTGATGTTACTACATTTCCTGCACTATCTGTTGCTGTTGCGAATACATATCCATTTGCACTTACTGTTACACTTGTTGTTGGTGCTGTTGCTGAATTTGATGCTGTTTGTGCATTTGCTAATGTTGTTCCATATCCTGCTTTTCTTGTGCTATTTGTTGTTACATCTGGGTATGTTATTGTTGCTGTTATATCTTTATTTGTCCATTCTGTTGTACTTGTCTTTATAGCTATTGCTATTTTTTCTTCTCCTACTATAAAGGCTTGGCTTTGATATAAGTATTCATCATCCACTTTTACATATAAATAATATGTTCCTTTTTCACAGTCATTTTTTATTATTTCGCTATTATTTTCTATTGTTTTCCACTCTAACGTTGATGATGTCCATGCTACTTCTATTTTACTTGCATTTTCTACTTTTACTTTTGTTTTTATTGTTGCTTTTCCTGTTGTTGGCATCGTATATTTTCCACCATTTTGTGCTAATGTTATTGACACAACTTGTATTTCGTATTCAGTGCTTGCTCCTGCATTACTTTCTGTTATTGTTATTTTTATATTTCCTACTTTTTGAGGAATTATTGTCACTTCTGTTCCGCTTACCGTTACTTTTGCTATTGTTTCATCATTTGATTTTGCTGATATAGTTCCATTGTTTATTCCTGATACTTGGATCTTTTTATTATCCCCAACTGTTGTTATCCCTTTCGTTTTTTCCAATGTTAATTTTACAATTTTTATTGTTATTTTTGCTTGTGCTCCACCATTTGACTCTGTTGCTGTTATTGTTGTATCTCCTGCTTTTATTCCTGTTACTTTATTATTTTCTATTGATATATAACTTGTATCTATTTGAGAATAAGTTATTTTTCCTTTATTTTCTCCATTTATTTCTATATCTGTACTTTTTCCTTCTGCTACATATATTGTTTTATCTTGTAATGTTGATAATTTTACTGTTACTGCTGTATAGTATTTTGTATATTCTCCATCTTCTCCTTTTACCCAAGTATATATTGTTTTTCCACTTGTTGTTGCTTGGATTGTTATTTCATTTCCTGATAAAACAGTTCTCTTTCCATCTGCTGTTTCTGAATATGCATATGTACTATTTGCTCCTCCAAATATTTTCATTTTGTTTTGAGCTACATTAGTATATACTGTTCCTAATGTATTTTTTTTTTGACCTTTTACTTCTCCTTTTAAGTTCGTATCAGCATATACTTGTATTGTACTTGTTTCAGAATTTATATAATCATCATATTTTTTCTCATATATATCATTTATTTGTTCTTGTTGTTCATAGCTTTTTTGTATTGTATTTAATTCTTTTTGTTGCTTTTGTACCTTTGTGTTTACACTTGCATATATTGCTATTACTACAATAAGGAAAAATAACATGCTTAACAATGTAAATGATGTTATTGATCCTTTGTTATTTTTAAATTTTTTATTTATATTTAAAAATTTTTTCATTTTTTCACCTTTTATCTCATAAAATTATTCTATTTATTTATACCATAATTAAATAGTTTTATCAATATTTTTCATATATAAAAATCATAAAAAATAATACCTAGAATTTATTGAATTCTAGGTATTATTTTTACATTCATTTATGCTTCTGGTTCTACTAAACCATAATTTTTTCCATCTTTTAATTTATGTATAACATTTACTTTTCCTGTTTCTACATTTATAAATGTTAAGAAATTATGTGTTGGATGTGCTTGTAATTCAAGTACAGCATCTTCTGGTGTTATTGGTTTAATTTCATAATAAGATGTTTTTATTATCTCATTTGAAATTTCTTGAATTTTGTCTGAAGATACATCCATTGTTTTTATGCTAGCATCTTTCATCATTTTTTCTTTTTTTGTTTTAAATTTTCTAATTTGTCCTTCTAATATGTCTATATCTTTATCTATAGAAGCATATAAGTCTTTGTCTTCTGTTTCAGCTCTGAATTTTTCTCCATTTGCTATTACACAAATTTCTGCTGTTTGTACATTTTTTTCTGCTTTTAAAGTAACATCTGCTTCGGCATCTTCAAAGTATTTGTCGATTCTGTCTAATTTTTTTTCAACATAATCGTTTATTGCTTCTGTTATCTTTAGTTCTTTTCCTATAATTTTTATTTTCATAAAAATCGCTCCCTTCTTTTTTAACTTTTGCCTAGTTTTATTATATAGTTTATTATCTTTTTTTGCAAGCTTTTTAAAATATTTCTTCTATTTTATACTCTTTTTCTAGTTTTTCGTTAAAGTATATCTTTGAAATTAATTTAAATTCTTCTAGTCCTTCATCTTTCAAATTGAAGGAAAATAGTTTCTTAGGGGGAGCTGTTATTACATATTTTATTGCATTTTTTGTGCTCTCGCTCATATCTATTGCAGACTTGTCCTGTCTTCCACAAGCCTCACATTTAAAGCCATTGTCTTTTATGCTGAATTTTGTAAGATTGTCTTTTTCTTTGCATTTTGTGCATTCCATTATTCTTGGTGTGTACCCTAATATGCTAAGTAATCTCATTTTAAATACACTTATTACTAAATCTAAGTTTTTGTCTGTTTCTGATATTGTATATAGTGTGTTTAAATATAATTGTAAAATTCTATAACAGTTTTCGTTTTCTTCTGTTATATCTTGAATTATTTTATTTATATGTATTGCATATTTTAGTTTGTCTAGGTCTGTTCTTATATTATAAAATATTTCTATTGTTTCGCATGAGTTTATATGATATGTATTTGTTCCTTTGTACATCATATATTCTCCAAAGCAAAATAATTGTGTACCTGCTAAAAGAGCACTTTGAGGTCTTCGTGCTCCTTTAGCTACACATGATATTTTCCCGAAATTTGGAGTTAATACTGTAAGCATTTTATCATAGTCACCCATATTGTTTTCTGCAATTACTATTCCATTTATTTTTATATTTGCCATTATTTCACCTTATCTTGAAAATTTATATCTGTTATTTTTTGTATTTCTTGTATTTCTTTAATGCCTTTTTCGATATCTTCTATTTGTTTATATTCTAAAAAGGTATTTATATCTCCAGTGTTTTTAAATGTGTCCCATGCTATTTTTTTAATCATATGCGTCATCTCCCTTTTAAAGTTTACCTTTATTTATCTTTTGCATCTTTTGGTTTTTTATTCATTTTTGGATTTTATTTTAATTTAAATTTGTTTGCTACTATTGATTCATTGTCAATCCAATCTTGTTTTACTTTTACCCATGTTTTTAAATTAACTTTTAATCCAAAGTTTTGTTCCATATCAATTCTTGCTGCTCTTCCTATTTTTTTTAACATTTCACCATTTTTTCCAATTATTATTCCTTTATGTGATTCTCTTAAGCAATATATTGTTGCTTCTATGTCATATATATCTTCTCCGTTTTTGTTTTTTCTCATTGTCATTTTTTCGACTTCTACATATATTCCATGTGGTACTTCATCTTGTAATAGTTTTAGTGCTTTTTCTCTAATTGTTTCTTCAGCTAGTTGTCTCATTGTTTGATCTGTATATTCCTCTACATCATAATATGCAGGACCTGGTTTTAGGTTCTTTTCTATTTCATCTAATATTATTTCTTTATATTTTGGTTGATATGCTGATATTGGAATTACTGCTTCAAAATTATATTCTTTGCTATATAAATCTATCAAGTTTAATAACTTTTCTCTTTTTACTAAATCTATTTTGTTTATTATTAGTATTGTTTTTCTTTTTGACTCTTTTATTTTTTCTAATATTATTCTATCACCTTTTCCAATTTCATCACTTGTTGCTTCTATTAGAAATAATATTAAGTCTGAATCTGGTATTGTTGCAAATGATGTTTCTACCATTGTTTGGTTTAATTTATGTTTTGGTTTATGTATTCCTGGTGTATCTGTGAATACTATTTGTGAATTTTCTCTGTTTACTATTCCTTTTATTGCATTTCTTGTTGTTTGTACTTTGTTTGCTATTGCTGCTACTTTTTCTCCTACTAATAAATTTATTAATGTTGATTTTCCTACATTTGTTCTTCCTATTATTGTTACAAATCCTGATTTGAATTCTTCCATGTGTTCCTCCGATTATTTTTTATTTTTTCTTAATACATTATACACCATTTTTATGCTAAATTTGTAGAATTTTCGAAAATTTTTTAAAAATTTTAAAAACCATATGAATTATTTTCATATGGTTTTGGTTTATTTTTTTTAAGCATATGCTTGACGTTTTTTAAATGATAATAAATTTGTAATCTCATTTTCTGTATTTTTTGCTTTTTTAGTTTTTTGAGCTCTTTCTTGTTCAATTTCTCTTTTTTGTTTTTCTGCCATAGATTGACAAATTGCTTTTTGATAAGCAAAGTGTGTATCTTGAGATATTTTGCTCCAGTTATATTCGTTTCTAACTTTGTTTTTGGCTTTTTTTGTTATTTCTGCACATAGTTTGTGGTCATATAGTAGTTCTAATATTGAGTCTGCTATTGAATTTGGATTTCCACAATATGTTTTCATTCCATTTTCTCTGTGTTGTACTATTTCGTTTAGTCCTCCTATGTCTGATACTACTACTGGATTTTCTGATAGCATTGCTTCAAGTGCTACTATTCCAAATGGTTCGTATGTACTTGGAAATACTGATATGTCTGCTGCTTTATACATTTTTTGTACATCTTTTCCTTTCATATATCCTGCAAAGCATACTTTTTCTGATATTCCTAAATAGTCAACTTGTGCTTTTAGTTCATCTAACATTCCACCTTTTCCTGCTATTACTAGTTTTGTATCATGGTAACCTTCTAATATTTTTGGCATTGCTGCTATTAGGTGTTGAATTCCTTTTTCATATACTAATCTTCCCATAAATAAGATTATTTTTTCATTGTCCATTGCGAATTGTCTTCTAAAGTTATAATCTCTTTCTATTCCATTGAATAGATTTAAGTTTACACCATTTGGTATTACATTTATTTTTTCATATGGAAGCCCAAATAGTCTTTGTAATTCATTTTTCATATAATTACTGTTCACTATTACTTCTGATGCTTCATATGTCAACATCCATTCTGTATCATTTATATATCTTTGTGTTTCATCATGTATTCCACTGTTTCTTCCAGCTTCTGTTGCATGTATTGTTGCAACTATTGGTATGTTATATGAATTTTTTAATGTTTTTGCTGCATAGGCCACTAGCCAATCATGTGCATGTATTACATCAAAATTTCCTTCTTTTGCTATAATTTCATTTGCTTTTGCTACTAAGTTAAAGTTTAGTTGCATTATCCAATCTATGAAATTATTTGGATTTATCATATAATTTCCAACTCTATATACTTTTACTCCTTTGTCATCTTCAAAGTCTGGTGCATCACCTTCTTTGTATGTAACTACTGTTACATCATGCCCATCTTTTAATAGGGTTCTTGATAAATCATATACTACTCTTGATATTCCGCCTACTACTCTTGGTGGATATTCCCATGTTAACATTAATATTTTCATTAACATTGCTTCCTTTCTTTTTACTATTTTCTTTTGTTTTTTATCTTTTTCTACATTTTTTAGTCTTATATATTCTATACAAATTTATGGAAAATGTAAATATTTTTTGACAATTTTTTTCATATTTTTAGTATAAGAAAAAAGACTATTTTCTTAAAAATAGTCTAGTCTTCGTTTTTATTAATTTCTTTTATTAATTCTAATTGTGAAATCAATAAAGATTCCATTTTAGCTTTATATATATCGAATTGTTTTTTTACATCGTCAAGTTCTTTTTGTCTTATAACTATTTCATTATTTAGTTCATCAACTTTTTTTTGAGCATTAGCTTTTGCTTCGTCTACTATTTGGTCTGCTTTTTGTTTTGCAACATTTTTTACTTCTTCGGCTGTTGTTTGTGCCATTACTAATGTATTTTGAAGTGTTGATTCTATGTTTTTGTATTGTTCTAAGCTACTGTTTAATTCATCTACTTTTGCTCTTAATTCTGTTACTTCTTTGTAATTTTTGCTATAGTCAATAGTTAATTCATCTAAGAAATCATCTACTTCTTCTACACTGTAACCATTTACCATTTGTTTTGCAAATCTTTTATTTTCTATATCTAATGGTGTAATCATAATTTCCTCCTTAAGTATTAGTTAAGATTGTTGTTTTTTAACCAAGAAACTGATAATTTGTTTTTCATTTCTTCTCTTGCCATTTCATTTGTTATTTCATAGTTTGATGGTGCAACTAAAAAGATTGAGTTTGATACTTTTTGAATATATCCATCTAATGCGTAAACTCCACCACTAATAAAGTCAACTATTCTTCTAGCAACATCTTTGTTTACGTATTCAAGATTAACTATTACAGATTTCTTTTCTTTTAAGAAACTGCATATTTCATCTGATTGTTCAAAATTTGTTGGTTGTGATATAACCATTTTTATTGCTTGACTTTGTGATTGTGGCATATTTACAACTTTGTTGTTTCTTCTTCCAAATATTTTTTTATCTTCTACTTCTTCTTCATCTTCGTTTTCGTAATCGTATACATCTTCATCTTCGTAATCTTCTTGTTCAGCTTGGTCCATTCCAAATAAGTCAAACACCTTGTTCATTAATGCTCCTGCCATAATAAAAAAACCTCCTAAAAATTTTCTCGTTTTTACTTGTTATTAGTATCTACTTTTTTTTGCATATTGTCAATAGTTTTTGCAAATGTAATAATTATTTAATATTATTGTAATATTGTTGTAACATTTCATTCTACTTTGCTTAGGTCTGGATTTATCATTAATTCATCATATATTGATATTTTTTTCATTGAATTAATTTGTGAGTTTGTAAATCCTAACTCTTGCAACTCACTTGTAGTATAGTTTTTTATGATACTATATTTTCCATTTTCTTTTTTTACATTTACTAATATTTTACTTAAATAACCAGCTCTATTTCTTACAACATATTTTAATCCATCTTGTTCTACTATTGCAGAATTTGGCACTTTTAGTCCTGAGTAACTCCACCATATCAAATTAAAAGATATTTTTCTATAATTTGTAAATTCTTCTATTTGTTTGTCTATTTCTAATACTAGTAATGTTTCATCATCATTTTCTTGTGATATATATTGAATTGTTGCATCTATAGTTTTGTTATTTGATAACATTACTTGTACATTGTCTCCAACTTTTGCATTTTTTGCTTGTTCTGAGTCAGAAATTGTTGCTATGTAACATTTAAAGTTGTTTATTACTTTTCCACATTCATCATTTGTAGCTATTAATTGCCCTGTTTTTAAGTTTAATTTTTCTAAGAATTCTTTGCTTAATGTAGAAAAATTATTTGGTGTAAGTGTTTCTTCTAATCCATCAACTTTGTATGATACTATTCCACTTTCAGGTGCTGTTATGTATTCTGCTCCTGAGTTTAATTGTTTTTCTAGTTCTGTTCTTTGAGTATATAATTTTTTTAGGTAACTTCCTGATGGACTTTTTTCTCCTACTATATTTGCTTTTCTTGTAATTAATTTATTTATTTCTTTTTTGTATTCTGTTAATTTTGAAATATCTGTTGTTCCATTTAATTGTTCTATTTTTTCGTCTAATTGGTTTTCTATTAATTTTATATCTGATGTATAAAGGTTTGTTTGTCCTTCTAAGGCTTCTTGGATTTTTGTGTCTAGCTCAGCTATTTGTTTTGTTAAGTCACTTTCGTTTTTACTGTAATATCTATATATAGATTCTCCTTTGGCTGTTTTTTCTCCTTCTGTTTTTATTTGTTCCATTCCGTTTTTGTAGTTGTTTCCTTTTACAACTTTTTCATCTCTTATTATATAACCCACATCTGTTTCTTCTAAATATAAGGTTCCATTTTCTACTGTAACTTTGTCTGTTGGTTGTTTTATTAGTAAATAAACAGCATATATCAAATATAAACTAATTAAGGCAAATATAATTCCTATAATTATTTTCTTTTTGTTTTTTACTTTTTTTGTTTTTTCTTTCAATTTATTCCCTCCAAAATAATATCTACATTATTTTGTCTATCTTTTGAGCCATCTAACCAGATTGTTTGTTTATTTTTTCTAAACCACGTTAATTGTCTTTTTGCATATCTTCTTGTTTCCATTTTTATTTTGTCTATCATTTCTTGTTCTGTGCATTTTCCCTCTAAGTAGTCTACGACTTCTTTATAGCCTAGTCCTTGCATTGCTGTTGGAAATTTATTATATTTTTGTACGATATTTTTTACTTCTTGTACTAAACCTTGTTGCATCATAATATCTACTCTTAAGTTTATTCTTTCATATAATTTTTCTCTTTCCCAATTTATTGCAAATACTTTGTAATCATATTCTACTGGTTTTTTTCTAGATTCTGCTTCTTGTTGTGTTTTTGTTTTTCCAGTTGCTTTATATATTTCTAATACTCTCATTATTCTTTTTTTATCATTTGCACTTATCTTTTGCATTGCCTCCGGATCTATTTTTATAGCCATTTCATATAATTTTTCCAAGCCATCTTTTTTTGCTATTTCTTCTAATTCATTTCTATATTTTTCATCAAATTCGATATCTTGGTATTCTATTTCATAAATTAAGCTATCTACATATAAACCTGTTCCTCCTACAATAATAGGAGTTTTCCCTTTTGCAATTATTTCTTTTATTGCCTTTTTAGCATCTCTTTTATAATCTGCTACACTATATCTTTCATCTGGAGAAACAAAATCTAAAAGGTAATGTTTTATTCCTTGCATTTCTTCTGGTGTAGGTTTTGCTGTTCCAATGTTCATATCTTTGTATATTTGCATTGAATCTGCTGATATTATTTCTCCATTGATTTTTTTTGCAAGTTCGATTGATAATGCTGTTTTTCCTGATGCAGTAGGACCACAAATTACAATTACTTTTTCCATATGTTTCTCCTTTCTTTTATTTTTTTGTTATCATTTGCAAGGTTCCCATTTGTAAGCTTGCAAGATATTGAACTTCAAATATTGAAATTATTATAAATATAATTAGCATAATTATTAATTTCTTTTTTATTTGTTCTTTTTTGATTTCTTCATTATTTATTTTATCGAAAATTTTAAAAGTATATGGCAATAATACATAACCATTGATTATTGTAAATACTAATACAAATACTTTTCTTATTGTTTTCATTATTTCTTGGTTTTCATACACTATTCCTATTTTTGATATATTATAAATAATAAAGGTTATAATCCATGTAATAAATATTCCACATATTATATACAAAATCTTTTTTTGTTTTTCTATGTTTCCTAAGCTTACCCATGTCCATCCTAGTAATACTAAACTTAAGATTACTATTCCTACAATAATTACTGTTACCATTACTTTTTCCCTTCTTTTTTATTTTCTTGCAAATTTTCTTTCTATGTCGTATTTAGACATTTTTATAGCTGTTGGTCTTCCATGTGGACAAGTAAATGGATTTGGTAACGCTAATAGTTTGTCCATTAAGCTTTCTACTTCTTCTCTTGTTAGTACCATATTTGCTTTTACTGCAGCTTTACATGCTACTGTTGCTATAAATCTTTCTTCTTTTTCTTGTTTTGCTGTTCTTGCTACTGTGTTTATTTCATCTAAGGTTTCTAAGAATAATTCTTTATTGTCTAAATCTATGCACACTGTTGGTACACCTGTTAATTTTATTGTATTTTCTCCAAATTCTTCTAAACTAAACCCAGCTTTTTCAAACATTTCCATATTGTCTTTTGCTATTTCCATTTCTTTGTGTGTTAATGTTATTATGTCTGGTAATAATAGCATTTGAGAGTCTTTTGATGAGTCACTGTAGTAGTTGTTTTTTACCTTTTCATACATTATTCTTTCATGTGCTGCGTGTTGGTCTAATATGTACATTTCTTTGTCTATTTCTAGGATTATATATGTATTAAATACTATTCCTATAAATTTGTATGTTGGTTTTTGATATTCTTCATTTTGTTCAAATATTGATACATTTTCTTTTTTCATATCTATACTTGGAATTTCTTGTTTTATTGGTATTACTTCTTCTTGTAAGTTTGATTTTGTTTCTGTTTGTTCTTGTGATATTGGTTTTGTTCCAAATAATTTTGCATACATTTCATCAAAGCTTTCTGCTGGTTTTGCTTCTTCTTGTTGGATTTCTTCTAGTTTGTCTTCTGGCTTTATTTCATTTGATTTTGTATTATCTATTTGTGCGTTTTCTTCTATTTCTGTTTCTGTATTTTCTTTTATTTCTGTTTGTGTCTCTATTTTTTGTTCTGGTATATTTGTATTTTCTGTATCTGTATTATTTTCTACTTTTACTTCATCATTTTCAATTGATGTTTCTACTTTTGTCTGATTTCCTTGTTGTTCTCTCATTTGTATATAATTAGAATTTAATTTTATACTAGGGTCTGTTTCAACTTCTTTTTGTATGTTTTCTTGTAATTTTTTTAATTGCTCTAACACATCAGCTGTATTTACAGGTCCACCTTCTCCTAAATTTACATGAGGTACTTTAACTGCTTGTGTTTGCACATTTTGTTGTACTTTGTTATAGATATCTTGTACTATATTATTTGTTTTTATTTTACTTTCTTCATTAGTATATTGTTCTATTTTTTCTGTTTCATTTTTTCTGAAGTCATATAATCCTTTTGAAATTTCTTCTTTGTTTTGATTAATTTCTTGTTTTTCTGTATTTGCAACTAATTCGCCTTTTAAAAGTGTGTCTTTTATAGCATGATAAATTGATTGAAAGATTTTGCTTTCATCTTCAAATCTTACTTCTAATTTTGCTGGATGCACATTTACATCAACTTTTGCTGGGTTCATTGTTATATTTAAAACTACGAATCCAAATTTTCCTATAGGAATTAATCCTTTATATGCTTGTTCTGTTGCTGCTGATAAAGTTTTGTCTTTTATATATCTTTTATTTACGAAAAATAATTGATTTGAACGATTTGACCTTGCTATTTCTGGTTTTCCTATAACTCCTGATACTTGTATGTCATCATATGCGTATTCAACAGGCATTACTCCTGTTGCTACATCTTTTCCATATATACTGTATATTACACTTTTTATATCTCCATTTCCATTTGTTTGGATTACTGTTTTTCCTGTGTTTATTAGTTTTATTGCTATATTAGGATTAACTAGTGCTATTCTTGTTATAACATCTTCTATATAGCCTGATTCTGTGTAATCTTTTTTTAGGAATTTATATCTAACTGGAGTATTGAAAAATAAGTTTCTTACTGTTATTGATGTTCCTTTTTGACATCCAATTTCTTCTTTACTTAATATGTCTCCAGCTTCTACAACAACTTTATAACCTACTTGTTGTTCTTCTGTTTTTGAAACCATTTCAACATTTGCTATTGCTGCAATACTTGCTAAAGCTTCTCCTCTAAATCCCATAGAAGTAACAACATCTAAGTCATCTGCTGTTCTTATTTTACTAGTAGCATGTCTTTCAAAAGCAATTTCTAAGTCATCTTGTGCTATTCCTTTTCCATTATCTGTTACTTTTATAAAAGAAATACCCCCATTTTTTATTTCTACAGTTATATTATTTGCTCCTGCATCTATTGAATTTTCTACCATTTCTTTTATTACTGATGCTGGTCTTTCTATAACCTCACCAGCTGCAATTTTATTTATTGTTAAATCATCTAGTAAAACAATATTTCCCATTTGTAACCTCCGCATTTATTTTAAAATTTTTGCTATGTACTCTTTTATTTCTCCATCTTCTGCATTTTCAAAGAAATATTTTTTGAATTGTTCTCTGTTTATTGTTTTATATAAAAATTCTTGATCTATTTCTTTTAATATTGTTATCATATCTTTGTGTGTTATTTTTTTAACTTCATCTAATATTTTTTTGTTAGCTTGTTCTGGAACTACTCTTTCTTTTGGGTAACCTCCTCCAAAGTCTGTTTCAAATAATTTTTCAAATGTATATGTAAGTGTTAATTCACTTCCCCATCCAAATCCTTTTGCAAATCCCATTGCTATTGCATTTCCTGCATTTATTTGACTAAATAAGTATGCATCTGTTGGGTCTACTATATGTCCACATAGTACATTTGGAAAGCTATTTAATGCAAGACAAGCTCCTTCTCCTGTTCCGCATCCTGTTACTATAAAGTCTGCTGCTTTTGAGTTTATTAATATTGCTGCTAAAAGTCCTGCTTGTACATATGTTAGGTTATTTTCTTCTGCATTTTCCATTCCATAATTATATATTTCAAATCCTTTTTTATCTGCAACTTTTTTTAGTGCTTCATATATTATTGCATTTTTTGATGCTTGACTATTTTCATTTATTAATGCTATTTTCATTTTATTATTTTCCTTTCTAATTCCGTTTGTTTTTCTTTTGCTATTTTATCATATTGAGTTTTTGTTTGCAATAATTAAATAATAAAAGACCATGAATTTTTTCAAGGTCTTTTTTATAAATATTTTATTTTTTGGCTTCAACTTTAATTTTTTCTAAATCATCATCAAATTTTTTTGTTGAAATTAACAATGATAGTACATAAACTACTAATACAAATGGAATTGTTAATTCTCCTATTTGCATTCTTGTTATAGCCATTATTCCTAATAAAACTAGTTGTGCTAAAACAATTATTCCTGCTGATTTTAATAATACTTTTAATGAATTTAATTTATAGTATCTTATCATAAAGTATACTAAAATAATTGCTGTAGCTATTGCAAATGGTGCTATATATGGTTTTATTAAATCTCTTCCTCTAATTTTTGAATGTTCTTCTATTGTTATATTATCTGCTGATAATTCTGTTCCATATTTTTCATTTATTTTTGTTACTAAATCTGCTTTTTGTTCTTCTGTTATATCTGTTGTTATGATATTTGCGGCATCTTTATATACTTCTATTTGTTCAATTAATACTGCTTGTTTTCCAAATACTTCATTTGTGATTGCTTGCATATCTTTTATATCAAATTCTTTTCCTAAGTCTATTTCAACTTGTTTTCCATTTTGATATTTTAATTCAAAAGCTAATCCTTTTACTCCTATCATTATTGCTCCAACTATTAAGATTAAAGCAATTAAGATTACTAATATTTTTGTACTTTTTTGTTTCATCTTTGTAATACCTCCTATCTTTCTACATTTGCCTTTAATAGATATCTTGTTATTATTGCATTATATATTGCAATTATTACTATTCCCCAGAATGTTATCATTCCAAAGCTACTGATAGATACCCATTTTACAAAGCTAAATGTTATTGCCATTATGCATATTGGTATAATTCTAAGATAGAATTTTTTATATGTTGCTCCTGTTGCTTTTTTCATTACATTTTCTGCTTTTTCTTTATTTAGTTCTTCTATTTTGTTTAAGAACATTGTTGTAAATATATAGTTTAAAATTAATACTATTATTATTCCTGCTATTGATTCTATTGATATTGTTACATTTGTATATCTAACAACTAACATATATACAGCAGATAATCCTACATATGCTATTCCTGCTAGTAATCCATTTAATTTATGTTTTACTATTAATATTATTATTCCTACAACTGCTATTATTGCTATTGCTATTTCCACTTTTATTAAATCTTGTGTTGTTAATTTTGGTAATATATATTGATTTTTTTCTAAGTCATATTTTACAGGTAATTTTCCTGTGTCTAATGTTGTTGCAACACTTTGTGCTTGGTCAACATAGTTTTGTAATGTTGTTTTATCTGTTGTTGCACTTCCTACTGATAATTGAATCTTTCCTGTTGTTATTGGTTCATCAAATGATGTTGACATTATTTCTTGATCATCTATTTTCATTGTTATTTTCTTTTCTGTTGTTGCTGTATCTGAAGAACCTTCTGTAGTTGTATTTGTTGCTTCATTTTCTGTTTCTGATGTTGTATTTTCTGCAACATTATTTTCTGTTGTGTTATTTGTTGTATTGTTTACTGATACGTAAGTTTGACTAACATTTTTTAATTTATCTTTTCCGTTTTTATTAAATTCTATTTGTAAATATACTGATGTTCCACTATTTGTTGTATTGTATAATACTTCTGATGATTTTATATCATCATTGTTTAGCAATACTTCTTTTGTTTCACTATCTAAAATTTCAAATTTTCCAACTGTATTTAAATTTCCTATTATTGTATCTGTTTGACTATTTTGTTCTGGAATTTGTATTGTTATTTCTCCTGTTGCTTCATTTACACTTGTTGTGTATTCTTCTACATTCATTTTGTTTAATCTTTTTTCGATTACTTCTTTTGATTTTTTATAGTTTTCAGCTGTTAACACTTCTTCACTATTGTTTGGAACATCATCTGTTGATTCTGTGTTTACTTTTAATTTTATTGTTCTTGCTCCATTTAGTGACATTGAATATGAATAATCTTTTACTTTGTTTTCCATTCTATTTTTGTTTTTTTGATAAATTCCTACAAAACTTATCATTGATATTAAAATAACTAGAAGTGTTATTGTTAATATTTTTACTGTTTTCATTGTTTTTTCTTTCATTTTCTTTCCTCCGTTTTTATAATAATTTTGTACCATTTATTACCAGTTCAAACCATACTTTTAGATATTTTGCTGCATATTTACTCATCATTGTTCTTTGCATAAATATTTCAAAATAGTCTAATACTGGGCATATATTTGTATCTATTGTTAAGTTTAATATTATTTTTCTTTCTTTTTCATCTATTTCTAATTCTGCATTTGTTACTGCGTAGTTTACTCTATCATGAATATCAAAGGTTGATAGATTTTTGTTTACTACTCTGTCTCTATGTACATCTGATTTGTCTGCTAGTATAAGTGCTGCCGATATGTCACTTATTGCTGTTCCTGTGTTTTCATCATGATTTCCTATTGCCATCATTATTTCTGTTCTTTCGTCTACTGGCATTTCCATTTCTTTTAAAATGTTGTATGCCATTATTGCACCACTATGTGCATGGTCTACTCTATTTACGCAGTTTCCTATATCATGCATATATCCTGCTATTCTTGCTAATTCTACTGTTCTTTCTGGATAGCCTAATTTTTCTAATATGTCTCCTGCTCTTTTTGATACTATTGATATATGTCTATGTCCATGTTCTGTGTAACCTATTGCATTAAGTTGCTTTTGTGCTCCTCTTATAAGAGAGTCTAGCTCTTGGTTTTCTTTAATGTCTTTTAAAGTTATCATTTGTTACCTCCTTTGGTCTTTATAGATTTTATATTAAATGATAAAAAAAATCAACCTTTTGGGTTGATTTTTTTATTCTATTGACATTATTCTTTGGATTCATTATATATTTCTTTACCAATATAAATCCCATATACCGTTAATATTAGAAAACATACAATAATTGCTATTCGTAGGTACAGTGAAATCTTTTTAATAAAAAGGCATCCTATGCTTGCCCAAAATAAAACTCCCCAGACTAATGCAACAATCAATGCTCTGTTAGCAATATTTTTTCGTTTTTTCATGCCAATACCTCCTGTAAAAATTATTTTTTATCAAAGTGCCTTTATATCAACCTGCAAAACAGGAAAATAAATTTTATGTTTATATTTTATCACATTTTTTCTAAAAAATAAAGTGTGTTTTATTATTTTCTTGATGTCCATTTAGAAAAAATCAAAAAAGAAACAGATATTAAAATCAATCAAATTTTATAAATTTGCAAAAATCGTTAAAGGAAGGTCTGTACTACAGGTTCCTTCCTTCAACATAAGTCAATTACTTACGGATGATATTGTATCTAATCTTGCTTAACTCAGTATGATTTGTTTTATTTGCTTTGGTATCAATGAATTCGCGTGTCTCGTAACTACCTGAGGTTTGATATCCAAGTCCATATTCCCAATCGTAGATTTTGCGAAGATATGCCTTTGCATTTTTAACCTTCTTCCCACCACGCTTTACAGGATAAACCAAAGCAGGATTCAGATTGGTAATATGGCTATATGGCTGTTTACTCTTTCTATATTCGATTTCCATATCAAACAGTTTAAATTTTATACAGCCATTTCTATTATTCACACGCGCCATCCCCGAAACTCGCAAGTTTCCAAAAGGCAATCCACGATCTAAATACATAGGGTTATTAAGTGTATACTGCAATTGTGTTCCACAGCAACCAATAAGCCAAGCTGCTTCAGTGTTACGCACCTTTGAATTATTGAGCACTGCATACTTTTTGGCAACTACAAAAAGTGCAAGTCCGTAGTGGTTCCATACCCCACCAGCAGAAGCTGAAAGGAAAATGTTAAGTACTTGTTCCTTACGATATAAAGTTCCCACAACTTTTCCATTGCTGACAAAGTGAATGTTGTTTTGATCAGTTACAGTTTCATACTCCTGATACATCCGTTCAACTAAATAATTGTACATAATCTTACCTCCAAAATTTTTTCATTTATAAGTGAAACGATGTTGCAAACACGAGGTTTACTATATATAGTCTATTAACTATATACACTATAATTATAGCACATTTATGTAAACGTTGCAATACCATGAACATTTTTTCTTTTCTTCAACCAATTAAAAAGCTCCAATCCAAATCTTAAAATTAAAAGAGACATCAAAATACTAATGACATCTCTTGCTACAAAAAAATCAACCAGATTTTTCTGATTGATTTCATATCATCTGTCATAACTTTTCAAAAAAGTTCGAACAGAAACGTTCTGGAGCCTACAACGGGAATTGAACCCGTGACCTCAGCCTTACCAAGACTGCGCTCTACCAACTGAGCTATGCAGGCATATCATATTAATATAGCATCAAACCAAATATAAATTGCTTTAGTTTGATGCTATATAATTTTATCATATTAGAAAAAATTTTTAATCGCTTTTTTTCTAATTCTTTGTATAGCATTATCTATAGATTTTACAGGTGTATCTAGCTTTTTAGCTATTACTTCATAGCTTTCACCTTGTATAAATCTTTGTAGTACTTGTTCTTCAAATTTGCTTAAATTTTTATGAATCGAATTTTGAATTTCTTCAAAATATTCTTTTTTTGTAATTGTATCTAATGGGTCTTCTATTTGAGTATTATTAAATGTTTCTATTAATTCAGTTCCATCTTCATCATCTTCGTATGCTGAAGTATTTAATGATAAATAGGAATTTAATGGCATGTGTTTTTGTCTATTTGAACTTTTTATTGCTGTTATTAATTGTCTTTCTATACAAATATTTGCAAATGTTTTAAAAGTGTTTTGTTTTGTATTATCAAAACCTTTTATTGCTTTAAATAGGCCTATCATTCCTTCTTGTACAATATCTTCTCTTTCTGCACCTATTATAAAGTATTTTCCAACTTTGGAATTTACCAAATCTTTATACTTGTTTAATAAATATACTAGTGCTTGTTCATCGCCATTTTTGATATCTGTTATTATTTGTTCATCTGTTAAATTACTATATTTATCTGTTGTAAAATATATTTCTTCTTTTTGCATTAGCCTTAAAATACCTCCACAAGCATTCTTTTTGATATTATATATTTGTAAAGCTTAGAAAGTCAAGTGTTTTTGCATATTTTACAAAATTATTTTAGTCTTGTATTTCATTTTTTAGAAATCCCCAGAAATTGTCTGTTTCCATTCCTTTTTGCCATGATGCTACTCCACCTAATTTATATTTCTTTATTAAGCTTATTTTTTCTTTTAATGATGTTTCATCTTCAATCCAAATTTTCTTTGTATTGTTTCCATCTTTATATTCAACATAGTATTGTTTTAAACTGTCATTCCATTGTTTTTCTACTCCATTTGGAATAACGCTATATGTGTTTTTCATTGAAACTGTATTTTTGCTTGTTATTTTTCCTGAACTATCTTCTGTCCAAACTCTTGTATATAACGGAATTGCAAGGATGATTTTTTCTTCTTTTATTTCTTCTGTTTCGATAAATTTTTTTATTCCTAATTCTACCCAATCATAACCTGCTGTTGTTCCAGCTTTATTGCTTGATGCGCCATATTCATCATATGCCATAAATACGATATAATCTGCAACATCTCCAATTACATTTCTATCAAAACACATTGACCATGTCTCTGAACCATCTGGTGCTGTTACATCTACTGATAATGTCATTCCTATTTCTTTTAATCTTGGTTCTAATTCAATTATAAATCTTGAATACATATTTTTATCTTCTTGTTTCATATTTTCAAAGTCTATATTTACACCATCCAATTTGTATTTTACACAATATATGATTATTTGTGAAATTAATTCTTGTCTTTTATTGTAGTCATTCATTATGTTTGATGTTACATTTATTGAACCAGCTTCTGAATTTTGAACCATTGGCCATACTTTATATCCGTTGTTATGTGCCCATTCAATATATTTTTTTCCTGTTTCCCCTACATTTTCTTCTAATTCTCCATTTTTATTTAAATGGAAAAATGCTGGTGAAACTACATTTATTCCGTCTATTGTAGTTCCAGTTCTATCTGGTGCTTTAGCAACTGTTGAATAATAATCCCAAACTAAATTTACTTTTCCATCAATTTGTTTTGTTTCTTCCATATTTTCTCTAACAGTTACTTCATTTGCTAAGTATTTAGATTTTATATATCCAAGTTTTCCATTTTCTGTTCTGATTTTTGTATAACCCTTGTCTTCAGAAATTACAACTACATAGCTTCCTTTTTTTATTTTATCAACTGTTTTTGCTATAAATTTTTTTGTAGATTTTACTGGTAAATTTTTTGTTACTATTGCTTTCTTTTGTTCTTTTGATGTTGAGTCTATTGTTATTACTTTTGAATTTTCTATATAAGAAATCTCTATTCCATAAACATCTTCAAGTTCTTTTATTGGTAAATAAATTGCGTCGTCTTTTTTTATCGTTTGTGCATATGTTTTTTTACTTACACCATTAATGCTTATTTTATTTTCATCTAAGCTAATGGCTGCAATTTTTGTATCATATGTTGTTATTATTTGATTATTTTGTGTATCTTCGTAAATATATTTATCGAAGAAGTTCCCTAAGTCTTGTTTTGATATATATATTTCATCATCTTGAATAAATATATCTTTTTTTAGGTTTGATGTTATGTTTTTATTGTTTATTACTAGGTTTATATTTTTATTTTTATCAAATACAATATTATTATTTATTTGATATAGTATAACTCCTATTATGATTATTGCAAGCACTATTATTAGTGCTTTTGTTACTTTCTTTTTATCTAATTTTCTTTTTTCTGTTTTTGAATGTTTCATTTTATCTGCCCTTTCTTTTGTTTTTTTATACTATATCATATTTTTTGAAATTGGAAAACTGTTTTTTATTATTTTTTGTATTTTTTTGTTTTGAATAAAATAAGACGGCATATTTGCTTGGTTTGAAGCAATGTGCCGTTTTTATTTATTTTAATATTCTAAGTGTATTAAATATTGTTATCAAAGTTGTACCAACATCTGCAAATACAGCTTGCCACATATCTGCTATTCCAAATAGACTTAATAATAATGTTAATATTTTTACACCTATTGCAAATATCAAGTTTTGAATTATTATTTTATTTGTTTTTTTGGAAATTTCAATTCCATCAACAATTTTATTTAACTCATCTGTCATTATAACAACATCTGATGCTTCTATTGCTGAACTTGAACCAATTCCTCCCATTGATATTCCTATATCTGCTCTTGCTAATACAGGGCTATCATTTATTCCATCTCCTACAAAAGCAACCTTTTTATTTTCTTCTCTTTGTTCTATTATTTTGTCTAATTCATTGTATTTATCTTGTGGTAACATTTCTGCTTTTACAGCTTTAATTCCAACTTGTTTTGCTATTTTTTCTGCTATTTCTTTTTTATCTCCAGTAAACATTTTTGTTTTTATTCCTAGTTTGTGTAGCTTTTCCATTGTTTCTTTTGTTTTTGGTTTTATTTCATCACTTAAAACAATGCTTCCTACTACTTGTTCATCTATGTTTAGATATAATACTGTTCCTACAATATTCTCTGTTTTAGCTCCTGTAAAGCTTGAATTTCCTATTTTGATATTTTTGTTATTGTATGTGTATTTTAATCCTTTTCCTGAAACTTCTTCAAAGTTTTCAACATCATTTACGTTTAATTCTTTTTTGTTTTGGTTTTCTTCATATTTATTTAAAATTGATTTTGCTATAGGATGGTTAGAAAGTTTTTCTCCTCTTGCAAAATATTCTAAAATTTCATCTTCTGAGTATTTTTCATCTAAAGAATGTATTTCTGAAACTTTGAAATTCCCTGTTGTTATTGTTCCTGTTTTATCAAAAATTATTTCTTTTATGTCTTTTATTCCATCTAAGTAGTCACTACCTTTTATTAATATTCCTTTTTTAGATGCTTTACCTATTCCTGAAAAATAACTTAATGGAACTGATATTGCTATTGAACATGGGCATGAAATTACCAAGAATATTAATGCTTTGTATATACTTTCTTTGTATGTTACATTAGCAACTACAAGTGGCATAAATATTGCTACTAATAATGCTAAGCCTATTATTACTGGTGTATAAATTTTTGCAGCTTTTGATACAAAAGTTTCTGTTTTTGCTTTTTTGTCTGTTGCATTTTCAACTAAATTTAAGATTTGACTTACTGTACCATTTTCATATGTTTGCTCTACTTTTACTTCTATTAATCCATTTACATTTATACTTCCTGATAATACTTTGCTATTTTTTGTAACATTTACTAATTTGCTTTCTCCAGTTAATGCTGAATTATCAACTTGTGCATCTCCACTTATTACAACTCCATCTAATGGTATTTTTTCTCCTGTTTTTACCATTATAATATCGCCTATTTTTACTTCTTCTGGATTTACTTTTTTGATTTCTTCATTGATTTTTAAGTTTGCGTATTCTGGTTTTATATTCATTAAATCTGATATTGATTTTCTTGTTTTGTTTACTGCTTTTGATTCTAATATTTTTCCTATTTCGTATAGAGTAATTACCATTATTCCTTCTGATATTTTTCCTACAAAATATGCCCCTATTGCAGATATTACAATCAAAGTATTTTCATCTAAAACTTTATTTTTTGTAACTTGTTTCCAAGCTTTTTTTGCTGTTTTGTATAATAATACTACAAAAGAAATTATTGTTAATATATTAGTTATAATTGTTCCAAAATTTCCAATTAAAGCTATTAAATATATTGCAATTCCTATAACAATTCTAGCTATATCTGAATCATTATGTTCTTCTTTTTCTTGTTTTTTCTCTCCATCATCTAGAACTTCTACATCTGGTTCTAATTTTTTTACAATTTCAGTTACTTCTTTTTTTGCATTTGGATTATCTGATTTGAATGTTAATTTTAAAGTAGAAAAATTAACTATTACATCTTCATAACCTTTTGTTTTTGCTATTTCATCTTCAATTTTCTTTGCACAATTTGCACAATCTAACCCTTCTAGTGTATATTTATAACTCTTCAATATGTTCACATCCTTTCTTAACTATTTCGTGGATATGGTCATCGTCTAAACTATAAAAAACAACTTTTCCTTCTTTTCTGAACTTTACTAATTTAGCTTGTTTTAAAATTCTTAATTGATGTGATATTGCTGATTGAGTTGTTCCTACTATATTTGCTATGTCACATACACATAATTCATCTTCTAATAATGCATAAATAACTTTCATTCTTGTTGAATCTGCAAATACTTTAAATAATTCTGCTAAGTCATATATATAGCCATCTTCTGGCATTTTTTGTTTGATTTTTTTTACTGTTTCTTCGTGTATAACAGTGCATTCTAATAAATTATCTTCCATTTATTTTTTCTCCTTTTATCTGTTTATATGATTATATGTTCATATGTAAATTTATGATACTATTTATTAGAATTTTTGTCAATATATTTTAAAAAACTTTTTTAATAAAAATGGGGGTTGGATATAGCTCTGATGTTAACCTATGCTATAATACTTTTTTTGAGTGCGATTGAAATAATTTTAGAAAATCTTAATTAATTTTTTGGAAAATGTTCGCGTCGAGCGTCAGCGAGGACTAAGTGAAAGGGTGCCAAAAAATTAATTTAGAATTTCTTAAATTATGCAATGAGCCGAAGAAAAAGTATTATAGCATAGGTTAACATCAGAACTATATCCAACCCCCATTTTTATTAAAATTATATTTTCTATTTCATAACTTCATTAAGCACAGCAGATAAATATTTCATACTAGTTAAGCATTGTTCTAACGTATTTCCAGTAGCTCCAACTTCCATAATGTTAGCATATTTTCCAGTATGTTGGTTATATCTAGATTTTGTAACCATCATTGGCTTAAATAATCCAGGATACATCTCTTCTGCTTTTTGTTGTACCTTTACTGCAAATTTTAAATTTTGATTCCAATTAGGGTGATATAAACCTCCTTCATTTGTTCCTATTACAAACATTATTTGTGCAGCATAATCGTCCCCTATTTTTACTGTTGGTGCATAATCTGCTCTTGAGCCAATAGCATCTCTATGTAAATCTATTATTATGTCTGATGGTGTTGTTTGTAATATATTTTCTACTGTTTTTAGTGAACGTGTATATGAACCTGTATATGATGGGTAATCATGATAAGATGTATCATGTACTACATTTAAATTATATTTCTTTAAATAATTTTCTAATTCACTTCCAACTTGTGTTACTGTATATTTTAAATCTGTTGTTCTAAAATTTCCAGTTTGTGTGTATTGGTATTTTTCGCTTGAGGTGTAACTTTCACAACTGTGGGTATGAAATATTACTATATTTTTATTGTCTATTTTTATGTCTGGTTTTAATATATCTTCTGTTAAATTGTATGTAGTTTGATTTTTTATCTTTACATTTCCATATTGAACATTATAATTTTCCGAAATTGGATTTGGAGTTACTACTTCTGTTTGTGTGTTAGTGCTTTGTGCTAATTGGACATCATTTCTTGTTTCAGCGTTTTGCGTAGTTTCGTTTTGATTTTTATTTTTATCTTCAACTTCTACTTTTTCTTCCGCTTCTTGTATTCCCTTTATACTGCTTATTTCTGTTTGTAAAAATTGTTCTAAATAATTATTTTGTGATGTTTCATTTTTTTCTTGCGTATCATTTTCACTATTTACACTAGCCATTGCTGGTATTTCTTGTTCCATACATTTTGTTAAGCTATTTGCTTGAAAAATTTTAAAATTTTTAGTATTTTTATTTTCTTTTGTAGATGAAAAATATCTTGCAGTAAATACCATTAACATTACTATTATTGATATTCCTACAAGATATTTTATTATATCTCCTATTTTTAATACAGTAACATTAAACATATATATTCTCCTTGTCCTAAGTTTACTATATATATTATTATTCATTTTGTATTAAAAATATTACTATTTAATTATTGATCATCTTGTTCACTATCTGTTTGTTGACTTTCAGTATCTGAGCTTTTTCTATCATTATTTGAATTGTTATCTATTGTGTTATTTATATTATTGTCATTTGATGTTGAACTATTTGAATTTGTATTTGAGTTATTATTTGAATTGCTATTATTAGATTTTTTTACATTATAAACATCTAAAACTGTTTCAACATCTTCTGTTCTATCATTAAAGTTCATATAATAATGTTTTTGTCCTGAACTAATTGTCATATATATATCATCAACTAATGCTGCAAATATTGTTTTTCCTGATGAATTAATTAATGTATATTTTTTATTTTTACAAGCTACTATTACGTCATAATCTGGAATTACTAATAAGTTTATAGCATCTTTGTTACTTGATGCAATATAACCAAAGCTATCGTACTCGAAATCTGTTAATTGGTTTCCATTTTTATCAAATAATGCCCAAGTTTTATCTTTTCTTACTGGAATTAGACCATTTGCTATCAAGTATTTATTTTTTATATCATTTTTTTGAAATTTTGTATTATCTATTCCAATTTCATCATATTCTATATAAATTTTTACGTTTCCTCTAGAATCTATTATTCCATATTTATTATCTTTTTTTGCTAGATATAATGCTAAGTCACTATCAATTAATTCTAAGCTATCATAATTTATTGGTATTTTTGTTTCTCTTTTTTCAGATATAGTTCCTACTTTATTATTACTTTTTACTAAAAAATCACCTGTATTTGGTAAGAAGGTTATTCCATCATATTTTGCTTCTATTACTGCATTTCCCTTTAAGTCTATTACACCATATGATTTGTCATCTTCTTTATATACTATTAACATGCTATTTAAAACTGATTTTTGATTTGTAAAGTTTTCATCTATTTTTGAGTAACCATAATCTAGTATTTTTGATGTATATGTTTCTATTAAGTATGGCATTGTATATATATAACCTTTATTTGTCTTATCATTGAATGAGAATGATACATTAAATGCTTTTTCTATTCCATCTGATGTTGCATATAATTTACCATTAATTGCCTTTACTGGTTTGTCTGTATAATAATATTCATAATTTGAATTATTTCGTGTTGTTGTTAGTTTATATATTTTTTTAGAATTTAATGTAAAGTTTGCAACTTCATCATTACATTGCACATAGCATTTGTTTTTATCTTCTGATTTATCAGAGTATTCTCCATTATAGCTTTTATAACCAAGGTATGATGCTATTTCTTTTATTGGAAAATATATTGTACCATCATCTTCTATTACCATCATTTCTTTTATTTTAGGATTTGCTGAACCATTCAAATAAACTTGTAGTTCGCTGCTTTTTATATAAGCCATTGCACCTATTAATCCAATTATAACTACTAATATTACTCCCATCAAAATCAGTATTATTTTAGCTATTTTTTTATTTTTATCTTCTTTTATTTTTTTTTCTTCAAAGTTCTCATCTATTAAGTTCATTAGTATCCCCCTTTAAAATTATTTAGTGTATCCATATTTTTCGTAAAATTCATTTTTAAATGTTAATAAATTATCATTTTCTATTTCTATTCTAACTCTTTCCATTAATTTAGTCAAGAATCTTAAGTTATGAATTGATAATAATCTTACTCCTAATATTTCGTTAGCTTTTACTAAATGTCTTATATATGCTCTTGTATAATTTCTACAAGTATAACAATCACATTCTGGATCTAATGGTCCCCAATCTCTTTCATATGTTGCATTTCTTACTACTACTTTTCCATGTGATGTCATTGCTGTTCCATTTCTCGCTATTCTTGTTGGTAGTACACAGTCACACATATCTATTCCTGCGATAGCTGCTTCTATTAAATAGTCTGGTGTTCCTACTCCCATTAGATATCTTGGTTTGTTTTCTGGCATTTTTGGTGCTGTATATCGTAATATATCCAAAAATTCTTCTTTTGGCTCTCCTACACTTATTCCCCCTATTGCATAACCTGGTAAATCTAATTTCACTAAATCTTCTAAACTTTTATCTCTTAAGTCTTTGAAAAATCCTCCTTGTATTATTCCAAATAAGGCTTGATTTTCTGTTATATGTGCGTCTTTACATCTTTGCGCCCATCTTGTTGTTCTTTCCATTGAATTTTTTGTATATTCATATGTTGATGGATATGGACAACATTCATCAAAGGCCATTATGATATCTGCTCCTAAATCTTCTTCTGTTTTCATTACTGATTCTGGTGAGAAGAAATGTCTGCTTCCGTCTAAATGTGATTTAAATTCAACCCCTTCTTCTGAAATTGTTCGTAAGTCTCCTAAACTGAAAACTTGAAATCCACCACTATCTGTTAAAATTGGTCTGTCCCAATTCATAAATTTGTGAAGTCCGCCCGCTTCTTTTACTATATCTTGTCCTGGTCTTAAATATAAATGATATGTATTTGACAAGATTATTTGGGCTTGTACTTCTTCTTTTAATTCTTCTGGTGTCATTGATTTTACAGTTGCTTGTGTCCCAACTGGCATAAATATTGGTGTTTGTATATCTCCGTGTGGTGTATGTATAACTCCTCTTCTCGCTCCTGTTTGTTTACAGGTGTGTAGTAATTCGTATGTTACTGCTGGTTTCATTTTTTCCTCCTATTATTTTATAAACATTGCATCTCCGAAACTAAAGAAACGATATTTTTCTTTTACAGCTTCGTTATATGCTCCCATTATATATTCTTTTCCTGCTAATGCTGATACGAGCATTAATAATGTTGATTGTGGTAAATGGAAATTTGTTATTAATCCATCTATACATTTAAATTTATAACCTGGATAAATAAATATTTGTGTGTCACCTTCAGTTGGTGCTACCATTCCTGTTTTTTCATCTGCTATTGTTTCTAGAACTCTACATGATGTTGTTCCAACTGATATTACTCTTTTTTCAGTTTTCTTTGTTTCATTTATTTTATCACAGTCTTCTTTTTTTATATAATAATGTTCTGAATGCATTTCGTGTTTTTCTACATCATCTTCTTTTACCGGTCTAAAAGTTCCAATTCCAACGTGTAATGTTACATTTGCTATTTTTACACCTTTTTCTTCTATTTTCTTTAATAGTTCAGGTGTAAAATGTAATCCTGCTGTTGGTGCTGCTGCAGACCCTTCGTATTTTGCATATACTGTTTGGTATCTGTCATTATCTTTTAATTCTTCATGAATATATGGTGGTAATGGCATTAATCCAATTTGGTCTAGAATTTCATTAAATATTCCCTTATAGTGGAATTCAACTTTTCTTGTTCCACCTGGCATTATATCTAATATTTCTGCTTCTAGTAAACCATCTCCAAATATTACTTTTGTTCCAATATGTAATTTATTTCCTGGTCTAACAATACTTTCCCAGATATCTCCTTCGATATTATTTAATAATAAAAATTCAACATGTGCTCCGGTTTCTTTTTTACCATAAATTCTTGCTGGTATAACTTTTGTATTGTTTCTAACTAGACAATCTCCTGGTTCTAGATAATCTATTATATCTTTAAATACTTTGTGTTCGATTGTTTGTTTTTCTCTATCTAGAACCATTAATCTTGATTCATCTCTTTTTTCTAGTGGTACTTGTGCTATTAATTCTTCTGGTAAATTGTAATTAAATTCTGATACTTTCATTATTCTTTCACTCTTTCTATTATGTTTTTTACATTATTTATAACATTTTTAAATAATTGTCTTATTTCTTCTATTATGTTTTGTGGCTCATGAAATTCTTCTATTTTATATGAATATTTAAAATCTGTTATTTTAGCAGGTTTTAAGGTATATACTTCTTGTGGTAATCCAATATAACCACTTGATGTTTTTATATTTTTATTCATATAGTCTTGATACCAATCTTTTAATCCTGTTAAGTTCTGGTTTTTGTATCCATATTTTTCGTAGTCATGTAACGCTGGAATCTTGTAATCATATTCTTCTGCTGTTCTTTCTAAGGAATGTAAAAATTCATGTAGAAATACTTCTTCTGGGAAAGTATTTATTCTTGTATTATATTTGTAAATATAGCTTTTTGATGAATTTGGTAATCTAATATTTGAATACCCTATTCCATAGTAATCCATTGCTCCGAAGTCCAATCCAATCATTTATTTTAATATCATTTTGGAATTCTTCATTTCCTAATCTTATTATTACAAATATGTGGTCATAATCATTTTGCTGAACAACATTTTTTATTGATTTTTCTATATCTTCTGGTGCTACATAATAGCCAAATTCTTCATCATATGTTAATTTATTTATTGGGTCTTGTATTTTATAAATATCACAATTTCCTGTCATTTTTCCATTTGATAAATCCGTTACTGTTGATTCAAATCTTTTTATTGTGTCTCTTATGTCTGATACATCAGTATCTGTCATTGATAGTTTTATTTCTTTTTCATTTACTATTACATCTGTATTTTCAAATATAAAACATGCAAATTTCCAATTTTTACTTTCATTTAATGTTCCCTCTTCTAAAGTGAAATCAGAAAACCATGCTGTTCCTGTGCAGTTACCTAGATAGCCACCTAATCTAAATCCAATATCTACTTCTTCTCTATTTTTTGAATTAAATATCATTTCTATTTTTTGCCAGTCTTGAGTTCCTGTTATAGCTATTGATTTTTCAGATGTTCCTGATATTGCAATTTGTGCTCCTACTCCTGATATGTCATTTTCTGGTACTACATTTTCAGTTTTTACCATACATGTTACTTTGTATGGTGTATTTTTTTCTACTTTTACTTTTTTGGAAAACATTGCATCATTTTCGTTGTTTGATGTTATTTTGTAACTTGCAGTTTTTGAGTATTTTGTTTCGTTGTCTCTTTTGAATTCTGATGTGCGTAAATTTGCTTCACTTCTAACGAATTCGTTGAAGTTGTTTGTTTGGTAGAATTTGAAGGCGAATATTAGTATTGTGATGATTATTACCCATGTTATGATATTGGTTATTTTATTTTTCATTTTTTCTCCTGTGTTTCTTTTTTATCTTTTATATTATAACATTGTTTTAGTGGGTTTGGCAATATTTTATTTATGTTTTAAATCCAAAAAAAGATAACAGCTTTAACCTATTTATATATATGTTAATTTTTGTTATCTTTTTATCTTTATTATTATTCTTTTACTTCTTTTTCCTCTTTATCATCAGATAAAATAGCTGTTAAGTTAACTCTACCTTGATCATCAATTTCAGTTACTTTTACTGTTACTTTATCTCCAACATTAAGAACATCTTCAACTTTTTTGATTCTTTCTTTAGATATTTTAGAAATATGTAATAATCCTTCTTTTCCTGCTACACCTAAATCAACAAATGCTCCAAAGTTCATTATTCTTGTAACTGTTCCGTAATAAATTCCGCCAACTTCTACATCCCTTACGATATCTTCTACCATTTCTAATGCTTGGTTTGCTTTTTCAGAGTCATTTGAGTAAATCATTACTTGTCCATCTTCTTCTATGTCTATTTTTACACCTGTTGCATCAA
>OJNH01000539.1_pt1 | contig 33410 bp, 30 predicted proteins | sample 1597361 | NCBI WGS metagenome assembly OJNH01 (sample SAMEA2452136, study PRJEB22498) | human gut metagenome | biome: human feces; feature: human gut; material: feces | place: Australia | collected 2012
AGCACATACAGTGCCACACGTTTCCAGTTCACTTTCATACGCGATGTTTTAAGATAGATGAATAGAATAAACTTCATAAACTGCTTGATTAGTCACCCAAGGTGCCACCGTCCTCGCCACTGCTCGGCGGATTGGTGATTCCCGTGTCCGTCTTGCCGTCCTCACCCGTGTTGCTTCCTGCGCCACCCGACGGGTTGGAAGGCTCACCGGTGTTCTCTCCCGTACCCTCAGAAGGGTTAGAAGGCTTTCCCGTGTTGCCACCACCGTTGCCAGGACCCTTCTTCACGGCCTCGATGTCGATTACGTTCTCACCCTTCTTCTCCGCCTTCAAGGCAGCAGTTTGCAGCGATCGGCTCGCTACCGGGTTGAAGGCCGCGCGTCCGATGAGGTTCTCGAAGTCCGTACCCGGCGTGAAGATGATATTCACCGCCGTGATGTTCTTCGACGTGAACGTCTCACAGCTCTCCGCCCCTTCGCTGCTGATGGACAACCAGAAGTTGCCGAGCTCATCGAGCATCACCTTCTTGCCCTCCAGCAGTTGCTCCACGAGACACGAGCACATGTCGCTCAACACGCCCTTCACTTGTCCACGCTTGTAGCCACCATGCTCGGCGATGTGGGCCACGAAGTCGCGAAACGACATCACCTCCTTCACCTGCGCCTTGGCATACGCCTTCTCTGGGAGATTCGGCTTCAACGAATTACGCATCATGTACACACTGTAATTGATCATACGCTTGCCCATCGTCGGTATGGGACTTGATGTTTACGCAAGCAGTCATTGCGCCCGACAGAATTGGTTGTTGTTCCTGACTGCGATGCAAAGGTACTAAGTTGAGAAGCCGAAATCAAATCTATTCATAACCGTTTACAATCCGTTTACAATCCATTCACAATCCGTTCATAATCGGTCTGATTTTGCTCAGAAATCACCCCCGACGGACGTGAAAGACGGATTTCTCGGTGCCTATATATAGATAAGGAGAAAAACCTCCCAAACCACCCCAAAAAATGAAGTTATATTCATCGGCCTACGAAGTTATATTCATTGGCCTACGAAGTTAACTTCATCGGGCTTCGAAGTTAACTTCATCAAGCAGCGTACTTCAGCCCCTCTATCGAGTATTCATCATCCAAAACAAATATATAACCTTTTATGTGTGATTTGACCATCAACATTTACGGCGGAAACAACCAGATTCTGCCCAACGCCACCGAGGCTGTACAAAACCTCTATGTCTATGATTATGCCAACAAACTGCAGGTCGTTCAGACTACCAGCGACTCTCTTTCTTCCGAGGCAGAAAAGCTCTCTCGCTACATTGACAAGGACCACATCCCGGCGCACCTCAACAAGATTCGCGCGTGCAACAACGCCACCGATTTGGCCCAGGTCGTCGTCTCCCTGTTGGATCAAGAGTCCAAGCTCACCGAAGATACCATTGTCAAGGAGAGCTTCATCCAATGCCTGCTTCCTTTCGCCATCAACATCACCACGGGAAGAAGCGTGAACAACATTCGCGCCCGCATCAACGATGCCTTGGAGGCCCGTCACAGGTCCCGCCCATGACAAAAAGTATTAACGACCGATTCATGTCCGATTAACGGCGATTAATGTGAAAAACCCTGGCGGCTTGCCCGCCACCAACACCCCTTATGCTATAAGCGCGCGTTAAAAACCGAGAAACCCTTGGTCGTTTAGCAATAAAGTCGTACTTTTACCAAATTAAAGAAAGGAATAATCGTCATGAAGACAATAGATCAGATACTAAAGATAAAAGCAGTTGTGCTTTACATCCTGAAGGCATTCCCAGAGGGAGTGGACTACATCCACCTCTTTAAGGTCATGTACTTTGCCCAGCAAAACCAGCTGAAAGAGTACGGCTTGCCCATCATCTATGATACTTTTGTAGCAAGGAAGCATAGCCCTGTTCCGACATTGACTTACAAGGTGTTGCGTGGAGTAGAAGGAAAGGCTGAGATATCTTCACCGGAGTTGAAAGACTTCGCCGACTCATTGAAAGTCGAATTATCACAGGACGGCCATCAACTTATTCTTGCTTCAAAGCAAGCTGTTTGCGATATGGATGAACTCTCAGTTGCTGACGTCAAGATGCTTGATAAGTGGATAGACAAATGCAAAGGCGTAGATTCCTTTGATTTGTCAGACAAGTCACATGAGGACAAAGCATGGAAGCGCGCAAAGCGACAAGCAGATAAAACTGGCGAGGATACAAAGATCACGATGTATGAAATGGCAGATGCTGCAGGTGCCAGCAAAGCAATGTTGGCCGTTATTCGTGAGCGTCAATCCGTTCAAAAAGCATTGTCATGGACTTAAGGGAAGTGCTAGGACATCGTCCTTGCGAAGCCTTGTTCATGTTGTTTCCCTTGCAGCAGGATTTCTGTCCACCTAGTGCCTTGCCGAAGGCATTGTTATTTATTGTACTTGTTGTACTAGTTGTTTTCCCTTATCAGTAAGTAATATCCCCATCCGAGTGGCGGCATAGCGCAGAGCGATACTGCGGTGGGGAACAATGTCGTATTACCGTCCGAATGACGGTACCCCAAAATATTAACGACAGATTAATGTCCGATTAACGGCGATTGATGTGAAAAACCCTTTGGCGGCTTGCCGCCAACCCATCCTTACACCGTAAGATCTCAAACCATTAGACGTAAACGACGCTATTTGTGTCTCGCCATTATGAAATCTGAAAACAAACTCACACAAGCGATTCATGTGCAATCACATGACTGGACAGCCGAAAACCAGCAGCTTCGCAAAGAACTTCTATCTCGCGAAAAGCGAATAGAGGAGCTGGAGGCTATGGCTTCAACCCTGAACAACCAGCTATCCGAAAAGATAGACCAGATAAACGACATGATGCAGAAGATGATCTCTTTTATGACAACCAATGGGGACGCAACCCTTTTGGGTTTTCTTCGCCAATCAGTAGTCGCAGAGAATCGCGCAGAATTTGAAGCCCGTGAACAAAAATTGGAGGAAGCATACGCCCACGAACTAGAGAAGCTATCTTCTAATTTACACAACAAAAAAATATAAAGACATTATGTATCTAAGCAAAATAACCGTTCGGAATTTCCGATTATTAAAAAACTTTTCTATTGATTTAGAACAGGATTTATCACTTGTAATAGGAAAGAACAACTCTGGTAAAACCTCCCTTTTGTATCTTTTGGACAAGGCGCTACATTGGAGAGAAAAGGGCGGCAGTATTCATATTGACGATTTCAATCTAGATTTTAAAAAATCTATGGTTGAAATGTTAGCAAGTGAAACGGAAATAGACGAGAAAGATTACACAGAAGATGGCGTCAGTCTTCGTCTTTACATAAAATATGACGACGCTGATGATCTTTCTAATGTTGGACTCATTATGATGGATTTGGATGAGAACAACTACTATGCAGTATTGGGCTATGACTACACCCTCCCTTATGATGCTTATAAGCGACTTCGAGAAAGAGCAAGGGCTAATGCAAAGAATCATGAATCATCAATTTCTAAAGAAGTCGAGATACTTTTGGATAAAAGAATCTCAAATTATTTCGTTCTGCGTAAAAAATCAATAGCGTATGATGCAAATACTCAGCAGATTAATGAGGCTGTTTATATTGACTTGAAAAATCGTCCGCAGTTTCATGAAGAGGCTTTGATTTCTATTGGTTATATTGATGCGAAACGTCAAGTAGCAAATAAGGAAAATGACAAGACATTATCTTTGCAAACAGCAGAACTCTTTAATAAGCTGCAGTCAGAAGATAATGATGTTTTCGATGACTTCGTTCAAACCATATCTGAATCTGACGTAAAGCTGGGGGAGGTTTATGCAGATATGTTCAAAAGTGTTTTGGGCAAAGTAGAGGAAATGGGAGGAGTGAGAGCAAAGGAAACTAAGCTGATGGTAACATCCTCCTTGAAAGAGCAAAATCTGTTAAGGGGAAATACGAAAGTTGTTTATGAACATGGGGGAAGCCAACTACCAGAAGATCACAATGGCTTGGGATATATGAACTTGATTTCTATGATATTTCAAATAGAAATCATTCGTCAGACATTCCTTGAAGGACGTAATGGAAAAATGTCAGATATCAATCTTCTTATTATAGAAGAACCTGAGGCCCACACTCATCCTCAAATGCAATATATCTTTATCAAGAATATAAAGAAGTTGCTAGGCACTCCTTTGAGAACGAAGGACGAAAATCGTAGTATTCAATCGGTGATTACTACTCACTCTTCTCATATTGTTTCTGAAAGTGAATTTAAAGATATTAAGTACATGAGAAGAAAAGGAAACGAAGTGATAGCCAAGAATCTGAAAGATTTGCAGAAGGAATATAAAGATGATGAGCAAAAATGGTATACATTTTTAAAGCACTATCTTACTCTCAATAGAAGTGAGTTGTTCTTTGCTGACAAGGCTATCTTTATCGAGGGAGACACCGAGAGAATTCTCCTTCCTGTTTTGATGAAAAAGATAGACCAGGAAGAACCATGCGATGAAACCAAGGAAGAAATACCTCTTTGCAAGCAAAATATTTCTATTATAGAAGTAGGTGCTTATTCCCATATCTTTGGCAAATTTATCAATTTCATTGGATTGGAAAAAGCAGTGGTATTTACTGATTTGGATATCGGTCATAAGACTAATGGTAAAGGACAAATCATGAAAGCAAAATATGACGGAACAGATGCTATGCTTACGTCCAACAATGCCTTGAAAGCTTATTTTGAAAATCTGAAAGACAAGAAGGAATTGAAAATAAATAAACTGATGGCATTGCGAGATACTGAGAAACTGTTTGTTTGGAACACAAATGAATCAAAATGGGTTCAAAATGCTAATGGTAATTTAAGAGTGTGTTTCCAGATAAAGGAAAATGACTATCAAGCAAGGACTTTCGAAGATGCTTTCTTTGCTATTAACAAAAGTTTTCTAGAGGAAAACAAATCAAATCTGTTTGGTCTCAACGCAAATATTCTAACTAATTTTTTGAGTAACACGAACGGTTTTGATACTTATTACTTAGCAGAGGAAGGTGTTGAAAGCAAGGCGACGTTTGCTGTAGAAGTCATTTTCAATAGCAAACAGAAAGGTGACAAAGATTTCTGTGGCTGGAATATTCCGCAGTACATAAAGGAGGGACTCTTATGGATAAGGAAGTAGAGAGCATCATAAACCATATAGAGAAAAACGAGAATTTTCTTCTTAGTGGTGGCGCAGGAAGCGGTAAAACCTATTCTTTGGTTCAAGTTATTCGTGAGGTTATTGCGAGGTTTCCGTCAAGCAAAATAGCATGTATGACTTATACCAATGCCTCTGTTCATGAAATTGAGCGAAGGGTTGATCATTCCAATCTGAACGTATCAACTATCCATGATTTTTTATGGGATAATATCAAGAACTTCCAAGATGAACTAAAGGATACTTTGATTGATCTGTTGAATTCAACAGATTCTCGAATCAAACTAAAAGGATACGAAGGAGATGTACCTGCTGATTTCTTTTACAAGGAACGAAAATCCGACTTTGTAATACAGTATAAAGAGTTCACCAAGTTACAGGATGGTGTGATTTCCCATGATGAGGTGTTAAAACTCTCAGAGCGGATGTTTGCCAAGTATACAAAGATAATTACGTTTGTCAAGTCGAGATATCCTTTTATTTTTATAGATGAGTATCAAGACACTAACCCTCTTATAGTTAAAATCCTTCTAGAGTATTTCCCTAAAGAAGGTCGAAAATGTGTGGTCGGTTTCTTCGGCGACTCTATGCAGGCTATTTATGATGATGGGGTTGGCGATATCAAAGGATATTTGGTTACTGAAGCCAATCCTAAAGGTTGCGTTTATGAAGTACAAAAGAAACAAAATAGAAGATGTCCTCTAGCAGTTATTCAATTGGCCAACAAGCTTCGTTTGGATAATTTGCTTCAAGAGCCTTATGAGCATACAAAAGATGGAAGTGTTTCTTTTTATTATTCGGAAACGGAAAAAATAGACCAATTGAAAGATCTACTTGTACATGACTTCAATTGGGACTTCAGTGATTCAAACAATACAAAAGAGTTACGTTTAACTCACAATCTTATCGCCTCTGAGGCAGGATTTAAAACCCTGATGGAAATCCATGATTCAGACAAAATCATGGAGTATTGTGATCGGTTAAAAAAGTATGCTCAGCTTCGAGGTGTATATGATGAAATCACGTCTATGACCTTAGGGGAAGTTATTTCTTTTTTCTCTTCACACTTTAAAAGTGACGAAAAAAAATGGTCGCCAACGCCTGCGCAACAGGACTTCATAGAAACCAACGCATGTCTTTACGACGAAGCTATGAAAATGCCATTTGACGGTATTGCTTGTTATGTAAATAAAGACCAAATGTTGGATGATAAATCTGAGGAAGATTCGGCCAAAGGTACGGGTTCTAAGCTGTCACCTCTTAATATGCACCTTCATAAAATCGAGCATTGTATCCAGTTATATCTAAATAAAGAGTATAACGAATTTATGCGCTCTACTAGTATAAAACAGATTAGCAGAGCATCTCAGAAAAAGATGCTTCGCGAGGGTATAGAGAAAATCATCAGCGTGTATGAAAAGAAGACAATTTCAGAGGTCATAGATCTGGCTGATTGGTTGGGTATATGTATTAAAGACGACAAGTTCGAGACGTACATAGATAGTCATCCATATTTGTGGAGACGGATAAAGGACGTTGAATACCAAGAGGCAAGAAATCTATATGTATATCGTATGGGAAATCAGCCATTTTCCACTCAACACAAAACGAAGGGCTTGGAGTATAATAATGTGTTAGTGATATTAAAGTCAAATTGGTCAAAATATAACTTTGCTTCTTTATTCTATAATAATAAAAAAAGTACATCAATTGTAGAACGAACTAAGAAGTTATTCTATGTTTGTTGTACTCGTGCAAAAGAAAACTTGGTCGTTTATTATCCCATGGCGACTAAAGAAGTGGTTGAAGGAGCAACGCAGATGTTCGGAGAGAAGAATGTTTACAAGATATGATATTGTCGAACAAGTAACCATGTAGCAATGTTTATGTCCATTGATTTTACATATAAAGACCTCCAATCATCTCGGTACACATTCATTCCGCTATCGCATATTTCGGATATCGTATCGGGTATTTTTACAAGGTTCAGCAAAACGTTCGTTCTTAACCCTTATAAGTGCGAGCCGATTATTTCTATTGGCTATTCTCGATGCTTACGGGAAGACGTAAAGTTGGAGTCAGATGTTGTCATGCCTTTTCTGACAAACAGTATGGAAATAGCCTTTTCAGGTCCAGATTTTGAAACTGTAAAAAAAGGAATTATATTGTTTAAGGAAAAAGACATAGACAAGGATACTCAAACGATAAATGCTCCTTTTCTCAACACGCATCCGTGTCTAACGAATTATATAGAGTTAATCACATCTAATAATACCAGATGTTGCGGTGAAGGGATTGGTTCCGTTTTGAATATTCTCAATTACAAGCAGTCGAAAGTATTCACACAGAGCAAACATATCCTGGCAATTAAAGGAAAAGAGTGTCATTCATTTTATGATGAAAGTGCCCGTTATGCTATACCGAAAGAAATGTATGGTATTCATGTGAAAGGCAATACGCTTCCACCTAAGGTGTTTACGGCGATATTCAATTCGGCACTTTTTTGTTGTCTGCGCTTTCATAACGAGATGTCTAGTAATAAAATCCGTTACTCAAAATTTGAATCACTACGAGATTTCCCTGTTCCAGCATATAGCCCAAACCAAGCACTAATTGTTGCTTTGGATCGAATAGTTGACTGTTTGATATGGGGCAAAAAGCAGATAGCAAAAAACATGCCCACAAATCGTCTTGAAAGATATCTTTATCAAATGCTTGATATGATAGTGTTCGAGTTGTATCTGCCTGATTATTTGCAAGAGAAAAGTCTATCTCTATCCAAAGACTTATACGAAAGTCCTCTAGTTAGTGAAGGCTTTAGTGCTTCAGAAGATGTTTTTGAAGTGTATCATTGGTTTATGAGTGCAAACAATAAGGTTCGTCAAAAAATAATGCTTCTTGACTCAAGAAGTTCTGAATTATTATACCCTATGTTTAAATTTTTAACAAGATGAGTAAGATTAAAACATTACATATCAACAATTTTAAGTTCTTTAGGTGTTCAAAACCTCTTGACTTAAATGGCAGGCATCTGCTTCTTTATGGAGAGAATGGTAATGGGAAGAGCTCTGTGTATTATGGATTATACACTTTGCTAGAAGCTGCATCAAAGCAACCGGACTCTGTCCGAAAGTACTTTGATCCTGATAATGACCAGTCATTGGTTAATATCTATGCAGACACCACACATGGAAAAGAGAACACTGGTTCATATATACAGATTACAGATGATGCAGCGCATACATACCACTTGTCGTTTGCCGACCTTGATTGTATTGCAAATAATAATCTGTTGGAGTCAAACCGGGCTTCAGATTTTATGAACTATGTCTCTTTGTTTCAATTTCAGATGTTTCGCAATAGTGAGGTTTCTGATTTGCGAGATGTATTTCTGAAATCTATCCTACCTTCTGTGTCATTTCCCGCAACAAAATATCTTGACAAAGAGTTGCGAGGGGCTATGGAAATGTATCGGGCTTATAAAGCAGAGCCTGTAAAGGTTAAAAATCCCAAAGGTGATATCATTTTAGCCTACAAAAATAGCCCAGAATATAAAGCGTATTCAGAATTGGAGGCACACTTCAATGCACAAATGCACGCTCTTATTGATTTTATCAATGATAACGTAAATGCAAAGATAGAGGAATTTGATTATAACTTTAAAGTTTATTTGGAGTATCAGGACGCTAGTCATTATAAAAAAGATAAAGTTACGGATTTTACAGAGTTCCGCATTATTTTGCGGCTCATAGAATATAATGGTAAACCAGTCAGCATAGATCACCCCAATACATTTCTAAATGAAGCCCGTATGGCAGCCCTTGCTTTTTCTATTCGTTGGGCTGTGCTTGATTATCGTCTCCAACAAGAAGTGGCACCTGACGCTCTGAAGGTTCTTGTGCTTGACGACATAATGATAAGTCTTGATATGGCCAATCGTGAGAAGCTAATCAGTATTATCATCAACAAACTAACACCACAGTATCAAGTTCTCTTCTTTACTCACGATAAACAAATTTTTGAAAGTATGAAGCACGAGCTTATGCGTGTTTACCATAAGCATAAGGAAGATGCTTTGCAAGAGACAGATTGGTTCATACAAGAGATGTATGATGTAGAAAGTGCAGGTGTTCATGAACCTATTTTCCAGCCTTCTAAATCACATTATGCCCGTGCACTTAGGTATTTTCAAGGAAAAGACTGTCTTGTTGATAATGTAGCCAGTGGAAATGCTATTCGCCAAGCAATAGAAGGGGCTTTCAAAGAGTTGTTTCTTAAGGCAAATATCCGGCGCAACTCCAATGGTAATCCTATAGAAATATCATCTTTAATGATTTCTGACAGCATTGAAATTGCGCGCAAAAACCTAACCTGCCTTGGTCTGTCTGATGAATTTATGAACAAAATTGATGGGCTGAGAGATTGTTTGTTCAATCCTGCTTCACATCACAATCCTGGACGTAATTTCTATCGTCAGGAACTCAAAGAGGCTTTTAGAGTATGTGAAACACTTTTCAAGTGTGATCATCGTGTCGTTGTACCAAAGGGAGAAGAGGTGAAGTTTTTAATAATCCCTGCCGATGGGGTACATCACGACTATACCGTAAGGCTTAAGCAAGATCTCGTAGCATATAGGTTTGTTGATTCATTATCTTATCAATACTACTGGGAGCAAGGTTGTTTTTTAATTACTGATAGTGCTGATCCTAAAGTTAGAAACATAAAAATTAGAAAGCGGACTTTAGATCAAGTGTATTATGAGAGCTTTGAGTACTTTTTAAAGAGAGGTATTTTTAAACAAGAAGATATTCCTGACATTTTGGGGGCTGTAACATATAATGGAAAGACTCTTCAAAAATTGTTGCTTATTTAAAGTAAGCACTCAAATTAGGGTTCAATTTTGAAACGTATAACTTTGCTGCCAAATTTAAAAATTGATTTATGTACAGCAGCGAAGATTTTGAACATTTTCGATAAACTATGAGCATTGCCAGCTTGCTTGATCTTTGTCATAATGAGAAAATGTATGTAGCATTCCACCCCTCAGGGTCTTTACAGAAATGGATTACTTCTGCAAAGTATTAACGACCGATTAATGTTCGATTAACGGCGATTAATGTGAACCCCCTTGGCAGCTTGCCTGCCAACCATACCCTCAACGTCTCTCGGCCCTGTGCTGAGACATCGTATTATACGTATAACCTCTATAAACATAAACAGAAAACATGGTAAAGTATAACATAAATCTCGAGGGCAAAACCGTCCTCGTGACAGGCGCTGCTGGTTTTATTGGCAGCAACCTCGTCAAGCGACTCTTCCACGATGTCAAGAACATCAAGGTAATAGGAATAGATTCTCTCACCGACTACTATGATGTCAACATCAAGTATGAGCGTCTGAAAGAAATCGAAGCCTTGCATGGGGATTGGACTTTTGTTCACGCCTCCATTGCAGACAAGGATGCTGTAGAGAAAATCTTCACGGAAAACAAGATTGCCGTTGTCGTAAACCTTGCCGCTCAAGCTGGAGTCCGCTACAGCATCACCAATCCCGATGCTTACATTCAGAGCAATCTTATCGGTTTCTATAATATCCTGGAGGCTTGCCGTCACCATGAGGTCGAGCATTTGGTCTATGCCTCTTCATCCTCAGTCTATGGTAGCAACAAGAAGGTTCCGTACTCCACCGATGACAAGGTGGACAACCCCGTATCCCTCTATGCCGCCACGAAGAAGAGCAACGAGCTAATGGCGCACGCCTACTCCAAACTCTATAACATCCCGTCAACAGGTTTGCGTTTCTTTACCGTCTATGGCCCTGCAGGTCGTCCCGACATGGCCTACTTTGGTTTTACTAGCAAGCTGGTCAAAGGTGAGACCATCAAGATCTTCAACTACGGCAATTGCAAGCGCGACTTTACTTTTGTAGATGACATTGTGGAAGGAGTGGTCCGCATTATGCAGCATGCCCCCGAGAAGCAGAACGGCGAGGACGGTCTTCCCATTCCGCCCTACAAGGTATATAATATCGGTAACAATTCCCCCGAGAATCTCCTCGACTTTGTCACTGTCCTCCAAGAGGAATTGGTGCGTGCTGGGGTGCTGCCCAAAGACTACGACTTTGAGGCCCACAAGGAACTTGTCCCTATGCAGCCTGGAGACGTACCAGTGACTTATGCTGATACCACTCCTTTGGAGCAGGATTTTGGCTTCAAGCCGAATACTAGTTTGAGGGAAGGATTAAGACGCTTTGCGGAATGGTATGCAAAGTTTTACTTATAAAGTTTTTGCAGCTTCTTCTCGAAGTATAAATAGGACTAGTTGTTTCTCAATTATTTCATAAGCGAATTGTCCATTTTGATTAAACTAAAGTTGGATGATTTGTATAATACATTGCAATGACATTTCAATCTCTTGAATATCTTATATTCTTTCCTGTAGTTTTTTTACTCTACTGGATGGTATGCCGAAACAGTAAGGAACGACAGAACGGGCTGATAGTTGCGTCAAGTCTTGTGTTCTATGGTTGGTGGAACTGGCGATCCCTCGGACTATTGCTGATCACGGCATTGTCTACCTTCTTTGCAGGGTGGTGCTTGGGCAAGACTGATAATCGACAGAGGCGGAAAACGCTATTGGTGGGAACAATCATTCTGAATGTGGGTATTCTGTTTTACTACAAATACTTCAACTTCTTTGTACAAGCGTTTGTGGATGCGTTCTCACTTATCGGAACAGAGGTGAGTGTCTCTACGCTTAAAGTCCTGTTGCCGGTGGGAATTAGCTTCTATACTTTTACGGCATTGAGCTACAGTATCGACGTGTATCAACGGAAAGTGGAACCAACGAAGGATATTCTTTCATACATGGCCTATGTGATGTTCTTTCCAAGTATTCTGAGTGGTCCTATCAGTAGAGCGCAAAAACAATTGCCTCAGTATTTTAGGGCGCGTACATTCAACTATGATTTAGCAGTCAGCGGATGTAAGGATTTCTTGTTGGGGGCGGTAATGAAATTATGCCTCGCCGATAGACTTGGTATATATGTAGATACCGTTTATGCTAACATTGGGCAACATAACGGAACGACTTTGCTTTTTGCCAGTGTCCTTTATAGCATTCAAATTTATGCTGACTTTGCTGGCTATTCTCTAATGGCTATTGGCAGCGGAAAACTATTGGGAATAGAGCTGCCTACCAACTTCATACGTCCGTATTTCGCTCGGACGGTGACAGGTTTCTGGCGTAGATGGCATATGTCGTTAACAACGTGGTTTCGTGATTACATCTATTTCCCATTGGGTGGAAACCGATGCACCAAAGCTCGTTGGATGCTCAATACGATGATTGTGTTTACAGTGTCGGGATTGTGGCATGGAGCCGCATATACCTTCATTATATGGGGTGCGATGCATGGGGCTTGCATGGTGATAGAACGAATCATATATGGCGATAAGATTAAGACCATTTCAGACAAGTTTTCAATAGCGAACCTACTCAGGCTGATGGTTACTTTTTCTATTGTCAACTTCGCTTGGATATTCTTCCGTGTGAATAACCTTGGCGATGTGATGCTAATCTTTAAAAAAATATTCAGTGATCCTGGTAAGCCGTTCCTCGACACCAATACGCTTTTGATGGGTTTTATAGCTATGGCAATAGTGTTCTCTTATGACTTCGTTAAAGAAAAATATCTGAAAATCCATTTATTAAGTTCACGCTTCATGGTGTTGCGATATGTTACTGCGGTATTGATGATCGCTTATATACTTGCTTTTGGCGTACTCAATGGCGGCTCGTTCATTTACTTCCAATTCTAAAACCATTATGAAAAAAAGTTTTTCAAGATTTTGCGCTGCTGTACTGATAGTACTGGCAATGATGATCGTTGTAGATATAGCTGTGGGTAAAGTGATGAACTGGATGCTACCCAAAATAAGCAATCAAGGTGACACAGGGAAGACATACTATTCGCTTAACGAAGTGCATACGCCAATTGTTATAGTAGGTTCTTCACGTGCTTCCCACCATTATGTTACTCAAATGATAGAAGATTCACTCGGTATGCCGGCATACAATGTTGCTCGCGACGGATGTTACTTCAGTTACAACTGTTGTGTGGTGAATTCTATTCTTGATCGCTATACCCCTAAATTGATTATATGGGAGAATAGAACGGAGTATTTGTTTGATGGCGTTGAAGACCCTTTAGAGAACCTGTATCCATATTATGAGCGAAACCCGTGGGTAACATCAACTATTCGTGAAGAATTACCATGGACAGAATATTCAAGACTCAATAGTAACATTTATCAATATAATTCAGTAGTTCATCGAATATTTATGCGTTATTGTGGGCGGAATTCATTTGTGGATGGAACAGAGAAAGGTTTTCTTCCTTTGCAGCCGAAAAAGCCAAAGAAAGCGTTGGAATTAAGACAAGGTGAGCAGAAATATGCAGAACTGAGCAAGACGAAGGTAGATCGTTTCAAGGAAATTCTTTCACGAGCAAAATCAAAAGGTGTAAAAGTCGTAGTCGTAGATTCTCCTATATATATGCTTTGTGATGTCAACAATAAGTCTGCTATGGAAATGCGGAAGATTTGTAAAAAGTATGGGGTGTTGTTTTTAAACAACTCTCAACTCCCTGAATTTCTTGAACATAAAGAGTTCTTTAATGATCTGACTCACATGAACACGATTGGTGCAGCGACTTATACCGAAGAGTTTATAAACCAAATACGAGGGTTTGGGAACATTTTCGATAAATGAGAACAATGAAAGCTTGCCTTTAAATTGTCGAGCGAAGAAAATGTATGCAATAGTTAAAAATAAGAATAATTATTACATCTCAATATGTGGGCACTTGCAAAAGTGCCTGTACAAGGGGCAATGTCCTGAATTTAGTACTAACAATAATATATGAATAATAACATAGATTTGTTGTTGAAAAATAAGAAATAAATGGAAACTTTAAAAATTAATATCTCACATATAAAAAATATCAAGAAAGCGGAACTTGAAGTTCCTTTTGACAATGGTATTTATACGTTTGTAGGAGCAAATGGTTGTGGAAAAAGCTCCTTGATGTTGTGTATGGCTCAGTTATTATCTAAATATCAATTACGTAAATTGAATTGACTGGTTATTCTGTATTGAATGGATTGTTGGATATATTGTTCAACTGTGCTTTTCATCCGGACAAAAAGTTCCGTAATCATTTGAAGAGTGTTATTTCTAAGACCTTCTTAAAAGTGGCAAAAAGAGAGCAAGAGCAAAGTTTACCTACTGTTTATGAGTTTTACTCTAATGAAGACATCGCAAGTTTCGATATAGAAACACTTCGTCCTTATTCAAAACTACGAGTGATCGTTGAGCTAATTTCCGGTATGACTGATAGGTATGCTGTAAATGTTTATCAAAAACTAAGCGGTCAGAGATTGTGATGAAATTATGTTTATAGGTATTTGAAAAATAGATAATGAACAAATTTACAGAAATTAAAAAGCAAATAGCTGCTAGTAAAGAAGGAAGGACTGTATTTGCCAATTTCGGTTATTTGTCTTTATTGCAAGTAGCTGGTTATGTCTTTCCTTTGATTTCGATGCCTTATCTTGCACGTGTGATAGGTGCGGAAGGCTTTGGGAAGATAGCCTTCGCGTCAGCAATAGTAGTATGGATTCAGACAATATTCGATTGGGGATTCAATCTTACGGCGACTCGGGATGTAGCGCAAAATAGGAATAACAAAGAGTTGGTTTCTAGAATTTTCAGTAATGTTTTGTGGGCAAGAAGTGTTTTAACTCTGCTGTCAGGCATAATTCTGTTGCTAGTAGTTTTGCTGGTTCCATATTTAAGGGAGAACGCTGATATTATTTTTGTCACATTTTTGTTAGTTCCTGGTTATATTCTGTTTCCCGAGTGGTTTTTTCAAGCAATAGAAAAAATGAAATACACCACGTTTTTCAATCTCTTTTTAAAGCTGGTATTTACAGTAGCAGTGTTTGTTTTCATACATAAAAGGGAGGATTATCTGATGCAGCCTCTTTTGACCACCATCGGCTATCTATTATGTGGTCTAGGAGCTTTGTATCTGATTTTCAAAAAATGGGGTTATAGTTTATATAAGCCGCAATGGGGTGAGATTTTTAAGACGATACGAAATAGCACAGATGTGTTTATTAACAATTTGATGCCGAATCTCTACAATAGTTTTTCTGTTATGTTGCTAGGATTCTTTGGAGGATCTACGGCTAATGGTATATATGATGGAGGTAATAGGTTTCCTGTTATTTTCTACCAATTTCAATCAGTTTTGTCAAGGGCATTTTTTCCTTTTTTGTCAAGACGACCAGATAAACATTCTTTTTATGCGAAGTTAAATATCGCATCGGCGCTAATAGGAGCTGTTTTTCTTATTTTATTATCACCGTTGTTCATTAAGATAATGTTAGGTGATGAGTTTGAGAAGTCGATTGTTGTTATGCAGATTCTTTCCTTTTCTGTTGTCTTTCTTGCAATGGATTATACTTATGGAACCAATTTCTTGATAATACACCACAAGGAAAAACCTCTAAGAAACCTAACTTTTGTCTCGTCAATAGTAGGAATGGGTGTTGCAATACCTTTGGTCTATAATTTCTCTTATATTGGTGCTGCTATTACAGTGCTTTTATGTAGAGGAATGCTAGGGGTTGGCTCTTTTTTTTTAGTAAAAAAATATCGCTAATGAAAGATACGTTAATAGAGATCTAAAAGCATAGAATAAAATAAATGGTATCATTTCGAATTTCACGCATGAATAGATGCGACATGTTTTTGGCGGCATGGGTACTCTATTATCTTCAGGGTATCGTATATCCTGAAGGTGGCGCTATATCCATTACATTGCTTGGATTGACCCTACTGGTATCGGCAAATTGCGCCATCAAGGTATTACAGTGGAGAAACGCCCCAGTCTATTTCAAAGGGTTCAATATGCTGATACTTTTGTTTACGGTCTATGGTTTCGCATTGATTGTCTCAAGTCCATCGACATTGTATTATCCTCTGTCAGGCATGAAAATGCCGTCATACAACTATATCAAGTCCATATACCTATCGCTATTACCTATTTATCCTTTCTACTATTACACGAAGAAGGGATACCTCACAGCAGAGCGTTTGCGTATATGGGGTTTGATATTCTTAGCATCAGTTACAATGTCGTATTTCCGTATGCAACGCGAAGCCTTGGCTCAATTGTTAGAGGAAGGTTCAAGTGTTGAAGAGGTGACCAACAATGCGGGTTATCTATTTCTCTCTATTCTGCCCATGTTGGTGATATACCGGAAAAAACCGTTATTACAGTTTGCTACTTTCGCCTTCGTGATGGCATTTCTTATAATGGGTATGAAGCGTGGTGCGATAATCATCGGAGCTATCTCTGCTATCTATTTCATGTGGCGAGTCGTCCAAAGTTCGAGAGGCAATACACGCTTCTTATTCATATTCTTGTCTGTTGCTATATGTGTGGGTGTAGTCTATTTCTTTATCCATGAGATGGCCACCAGCGATTATATGCAGCAACGCTTAGAAAGTACGATGGAGGGCAATTCGAGTGGCCGTGATGATCTCTATTCTTTCTTCTGGCATTATTTCACCGATGAAGCAGATGTACTGCATTACCTAATAGGGCGTGGTGCTAATGGAACATTGGAGATCTACAACAGCTTTGCGCACAATGACTGGCTTGAAATAGCAGTGAACCAAGGTATTTTAGGACTCGTGGTATATGTATTCTATTTCCTTGGTTTTTACAAGACATGGAAGTGTGCCACTAACACCGATGCAAAGACCATCCTTGCCCTAATGCTATTTATCTTTTTTGCTCAGACATGGTTTTCGATGTCGTATGGTGACATGACATTTGTGGCAACTTCCGTACTTGGTTATGCCTTGGCAACTGTAAATAAGCCAAACTAACAAAAATCTTTTTTTTACAAAAATAAAAATATTATGAATTATATTGTTGCTCCCTTATGGTATGGAGCTTATAAAAAAGGTCCAGAAGTTGGCGCGTTGCGTCTGGCAGATTTGTTTAAGGAGGAAGGCTTGTCAGAGCAATCCTTTGTCTCTGTTCCAAATGTGGGCCCTGGCGAAGATCATTTCATGCCGTTCTTTGATGCTATTGACAAGGTGAATAGTAATATAAGTGATGCCGTTTTCTCTGCCTTGTCTTCAGGCAAAAAGGTGATAACGATCGGAGGTGATCATGCTGTTTCTTGGGGTTCTATTTCTGGAGTTTTAAAGCATAACCCTGAAGTAGGCGTTATCTATCTTGATGCCCACGGGGATTGCAATATTTCGGAGCGTTCGGCAAGTCATCATATCCATGGTATGCACATGGCATATTTGATGGGATTTGGAGAAGACAAATATGTAGGAAGATATACAGAAAACCTTCTTCCTGTTGAAAACATCCTGTATGTCGGGGCAAGAAGTCTTGATCCTTATGAGGTAGAGTTGATAAAAGAGCAAGGTATCTCGAGAATAACTTGTGACGTTATAAATTCGGATATGATTCAAGTATTGGATACAATAAGTGATTTCATGTCACGATTCAAACAAATTCATGTTAGCTTGGACATTGATGTTCTTGACCCGTCGATAGCTCCTGGCACGGGGGTGCCGGAAGTGGGAGGAATAACAGAAGAAGCATTGCATGAGGTCTTGGACTTTATTCTAACAAAGAGCAATCAAGTAAAGTCTTTGGACCTAGTAGAGTATAATCCACTTCTTGACATGGAGAAACGTACGGATAGAGTTGTCCAAAAGCTGGTGAAAACTATAAGCAGTTTGTAAACACTTGACCTAGAAAAATGATAGCATGCAAAATATAAGCACTTACTTTAAGCAACCGGCAAAGCTTTGCTTGGCATTACTTACGCATTTTGGAACATGGCTTCCCGATGCTTTGTATCTAAAGATAATGTTCCGTTTAAGAATGGGATATAACTTGGATTTGAAATCACCCAAGACGTATAATGAGAAACTTCAGTGGCTTAAATTGTATAATAGAAAGTCTGAATACACTCAAATGGTTGATAAATACGAAGTAAAGAAGCTCGTTGGAAAAATACTCGGAAAAGAATACGTCATTCCAACGCTGGGAGTTTGGAACCGTTTTGAAGATATTGATTTTAGTACACTTCCAGACCGCTTTGTCTTGAAGACTACAAATGGAGGTGGAGGCGGTGGCGTTGTAATATGCCGCGACAAGAAGTCGTTAAATAAGGCATCTGCTTCTGAGCGCTTGAACCATTCTTTGAAGGTTAGTATTTATAAGCATCTCAAAGAGTGGCCTTACAAAAATGTCAAGCCAAGGATCATAGCAGAGGAGTTTAAGGTTGACGGAAGTGGAGAATTGCGCGACTATAAGTTCTATTGCTTTAATGGAGAGCCTAAAGTCTTTTTGGTGGCAAGTGAAAGATTCTCTGGTCACTGCACATATTTCGATTACTTTGATATGGACGGGAAACATTTGCCATTCACACAGGGCGGATCGAATAATCCAGTAACTCCTAAGCTACCTGCTACATTTGAAGAAATGAAGAAAATAGCAAGACAGCTCTCACAAGGACTTCCTCATGTGAGGATGGACTTGTATAGCGTGGATGATAAAGTATATTTCGGTGAGTTTACCTTCTTTGACTCAAGTGGCTTTGAAAAGTTTACGCCAAAGGAATGGGATGATATATTTGGTGATTGGCTGGTTTTACCTTCTAAATACAAAGTATAATGAGATTTCTCAAGAATCCTTGTAACGTCTATATATCCCTTTTAGTCTTTTATAATATGCAAGGAATAATAATACCAACTGGAGGAACTATCTTAAGTAATCACTCAAATTAGGGCTCAATTTTGAAAGGTGTAACTTTGCTGGCAAATTTCAAACATTGATTTATGTACAGCAGTGAAGATTTGGAACATTTTCGATAAACTATGAGCATAGCAAGCTTGCTTGAACTTTGCCATAGTGAGAAAATGTATGAAACATTTCTATTTCCTGTACCAGACGGAGGCAATGCCGAAGGGTATCTCCATTAAACAGTTCTGTTCCCGTAATAAAGTACTAACTAGTATAAGGAAATACATCAAAACACTTTTTCCGTAAGTGCAGAAGATGTTTTGTAATACAAAAACCACGGAAATATAAACAAATATTTATGAAAACAGTAATGCTTGTTTTCGGAACCCGTCCCGAGGCCATTAAGATGTGTCCTCTCGTCAAGGAGTTCCAGAAACATACGGAAGAGTTTAGAACCGTAGTGTGTGTGACGGGTCAGCACCGTGAAATGCTTGACCAAGTATTGACCATCTTCGATGTGAGGCCCGACTACGACCTCAACATCATGAAGCAAGGCCAGGACCTATATGACGTGACGGCTCGCGTGCTGACGGGTATGCGTGACGTGTTCAAGGAGTGTAAGCCCGACGTGGTGCTCGTGCATGGCGACACCACCACTTCGACGGCTGCAGCCCTTGCCGCATTCTATCAACAGATACCCGTAGGACACGTGGAGGCTGGTCTCCGTACACACAATATCTATAGTCCTTGGCCAGAGGAGATGAATCGTCAGATAACAGGGCGTATCGCTACCTATAACTTCTCTCCGACACCGCTTTCGGAGAAGAATCTTCTTGAGGAGAAGGCACATGGCAAGGTATATGTCACGGGTAATACCGTGATAGATGCCCTCCACATGGTGGTTAGCAAACTCAACAATGATGCCGCACTGGCTAAAGAGCAGGATTCTGTCCTTCTTCAAGCAGGATATGACATCACTCGACTGAAGAATGCTAAGAAGCTCGTCTTGATCACAGGTCACCGCCGTGAGAATTTCGGAGACGGCTTCATCCGTATGCTCTCCGCCATGCGTGATTTGTCCATGAAATACCCAGGGGTGGACTTTGTGTATCCCATGCACCTGAACCCCAATGTGAGGCGTCCGATCCATGAAACCTTCACGGGTATGGACACTCTTCCCACGGGAAAGGGCTGGGGAGACGCTTCCAACTTCTTCTTCATCAAGCCGCTCCAGTATCTGGAGTTTGTTCACCTCATGTCGAAAGCCATCGTGCTTACCGATTCAGGAGGCATCCAGGAAGAGGCCCCCGGTCTTGGAAAGCCCGTCCTCGTGATGCGTGACACTACGGAGCGTCCCGAGGCACTTGTTAGCGGTACAGTACATCTTGTGGGTACGGACTACGACAAGATTGTGAATGAAGTAAGCGTGCTCCTTGATAGCGAGGAGGCGTATAAGAAAATGTCACAGGCTGTCAATCCATACGGAGACGGGAAGGCTTGTAAGAGAATCGTTAAGATACTGTCGAGTAAATCCTCGGATTTGTAGGGTATGTTTGTGATTTTGTGCTTAAACAATAGTATCTCAAAGACGCTAGTATTGATTATGCACAAAATCATTTCATTGATATTTGCCGCGGATATAAAAAGGCGGCTCTGTGAATGATAATGATTTGTTGCGAAATGAAGGTCTGTGTTTTATTCTTCGCCCGTAAAGAATGTCCCTATGGGGCTGAATGCGGTACAAAAATAAACGTTTATCTTCAACAAATGTACTATTATGAATTTTTGTATAATATGTGATGATTTTCCGTCAAAAGGAAGGCCTACGTTTGTGTTTGTGGAACAATTAGTTAATGAACTTGCCAAGCAAGGCGAAGGGATAACTGTCATTGCTCCCCAAAGTTTGACTCGTCATTTCCTGAGGCATGTTCCATTGTTACCTTATTCTGTTGTTATAGAGAATAACGGTTATCCATATAGGGTCGTAAGGCCATATTCTTTCACATTAGGAAATTGCCCTCAATGGCTGCACAAAATATTGGAGATAATTCGTTATAAAGGCATTCGTTGTGCCATAAAGGAGTTTTGTCCACATCCTGACTTTATCTACGGACATTTTTGGCATAGTGCTTTCGTCGCTCGTCAGTATGCGTATATGCATAAAATTCCATTGGTCGTTGCTTGTGGCGAAGGGGACAATGCAATAGAACAATTGGCGTCTAGTGTCTCTCGTGAAGCGAAAGAGCGCTTTGCGAAAAGTGTTGAGGCTGTCATTTGTGTGTCATCGGAAAATAAAAGGCGTAGTATCTCACATGGGCTTACGACGAATGAAAAGGTGGTTGTGCTTCCGAACTCTGTAGATGCTAGTATATTTCAAAAAACGCAGAATAGGACTGTCCGCAAGGAACTAGGCGTCGCTGATGATGACTTTCTTATTGCATTCACGGGGGCGTTTATTCACAGAAAGGGCTCTGCCCGATTATCAAAGGCTGTTGATCTATTAGCAGACAAACATATCAAGATAATGTTCATAGGCGGAAAGCTTGAAGGTGATGATGCTACACCAACTTGTAATGGTATTGTATTTCAAGGACGGTTGGACCATTCGGTAGTTCCACGTTATCTTTGTGCAGCTGACTGTTTTTGTTTGCCTACTTTGAACGAAGGTTGTTCAAATGCTATAGTGGAGGCCTTAGCATGTGGACTTCCTGTCGTGTCCTCTAACTTGCCCTTCAATGAAGATATTTTGGATGAAACAAATTCTATTTTGATTGATCCAATGAATGTGAAAGAAATAGCTGATGCTTTGAAAAAAATAAAAGATAATAAGCAGTTTCGAAATCGGTTGTCAGAAGGTGCTATAGCAAAGGCTGCAGAACTTCGGATTGATATAAGGGCGAAAAAAATCTTGGAATTCATAAAACGAAAAATAAAAAAATGAAAGTCGCATTGGTTCTCCCTGGCTCTATTTGGTATGCTCCGTATGTCAGGAATTATACCCGTATTCTTGATGAGGTAAAAGTGAGCTATAGTATTATTTCATGGAATCGAGAAGGAGATGATCAACCTGAAGGCTTCCAATATAACGTGCCTTGCGTTAATGGTCATGGATCGGCAGGTTTGTCATCATATATGAAGTACGTTAACTATATCAAGGGGATTATTCGTAAAGAAGCTTTTGATAGAATTATTGTGTTTGGGCCTCAAATGACATGCTTGATGAGCGCATTTCTGTTAAGGAACTACAGAGGTAAATACATGATTGACTATCGAGATCTGTCTATAGAGCAGAAGTTTGGTTTTAAACAGATATTCTCTTTGATGCTTAAATATAGTTGTGCGAATGTTATATCATCTCCCGGATTCAAAAAGTGCCTGCCTAAACGTAATTATTATCTTTCGCACAATTTTGACGAAAGGGTTGTAAGAGATGCTTTGGGGGGTGAAGAGAAAGAAGATCAGTTCGTACTAGAAGGAGGAGTAGACGTTCTTACTATTGGAGCTATTCGTGATTATAAAGCCAATATAGAGGTCCTTAAGGCTCTAGCTAATAAGGCTGGTTTTAAAATGCGTTTTATTGGCAAGGGTGATGATGCCACCAAGCTTAAGGAGTATTCTAAACAGAATAATGTGAACAATGTTATTTTTAAAGGCTTTTATCAAAAGTCAGAAGAGTCTAGTTATGTGCGATCATGTACATTTATGAATATATTTTATCCAAGAGTTATCACCCATGATACTGCCTTGTCGAACCGTTTCTATAATTCCCTTATATATCATAAACCAATGATAGTAACCAAAGATACGTGTCAGGGGGCTTATGCAGAAGAATATGGAGTTGGTGTAGCTATACGTGATTGTGATAATCTGGCAAACGATTTGCATGCATTTCTCTCCCAGGACTTTGATGCATACCGGATGCGTTGTGATGATTTGTTGAGGATGTTCTTAAACGACCAGAACTTATTTGTTGAAGCGGTAAAAAAGTTTGTTTCGTAATTGTGGAAAATAGATAATGATCTGGGTTTGTGACGGAAATGAATAAAGTGAAAGAGACTCGTGAAGTGACATGGCCTTGATTTGAGGTCCCAATACTAGGTGGTTTACTGATAATTTGCAAATAAACTTGAAAAGTTTTTGCTCAGTTCATAATAATTGACTAACTTTGAACATTAAAACTCGCAAGGGCAACATGAAATACTACTCACAATATTGCATATTCGATCAGTCTGAGCTCCAAGAGTCTCTTTCGCGATTGGCAACTCCTATTGTTGGTTGGAGTGTTAACCTTGTTGAAAGTTGGTTTGATCAAAATAGAATGACGTCTCCAAACAACTGTTAAAGATGATAAAACGAAAGAATTTTGTAAAGGAAATGCTCTGTGCTGATGAGTTTATGCATAGTGGGAATATGGATAAAGCTGGGGAAATATATAATTCTCTGTATGCTCTGTTGAGAATGGATAGCTATAGACAACGGTTGTCGCAGGTACAGTTTGAAAAGGTATTTAACGGTTTGACACCTGGCGAAGTGCTACCTTTGCTATTGGACCTTGTTTGCTGGCAGTTGAATAGTTGTCGGACAAAGGAGGCGCTTGAAATCATCAGACAGTTTAAGATGATAGAAAGGGACTTTTTGGTGCATTGTAATTTAGATTTCAAAATCGACAAATGTGAAATAGTGGCTTGTAGACGACTTGGCAATAATGAGAAAGCCATGGAGTTGTGTGACCATTTGCTAAAGAAGGGTATTAGTCATTCGCAAAAGGTGGAGATACTTATCGCGAAAGGTACGATAGAGTGCGATGAGAGTCACCAAGTGTTTGGCATCAATTGTTTGAGTTTGGCATTGGCAGAGGCAGAGGCGGATGGTAATCCGTCGTTGATAGCCATGTGTTATCTTGAAATGGCAAAGATGATAGGCTTGCATTTTCCGGCTTTGAGTCTATCATTTTTATGGAAGGCTCGCTTGTTTTATGAAAAAATATCAGATAAAGAGAATGTTGCTTTCTGTAAAACTCGGATGGCATTGTCTTATTTTCTGTTATTCCATAAAAGCCAACAGAAGGAGGTGTGCTTCATGAATGAGGCTCTCCGATTGATAAATGAGGACGTAAAGCGAGAGGACTTCAGGCATCCTGCGGGGCAGTATTCGTATGATCGAGACAAAGGATTGCTTAATAACAACCTACAGCTTATAGAAAAGAGTATTGATTTTTTTGAAGGCATAAAGGCTTACGGTGAGGTATACCGTTCTGCTGAATTCTATATTAAAACGGCATTGGCAGTTGGCGACCGAGAGGCGGCTAAGTATGGCGCTCTACGTTATGAGGAGGCTGCAAGGGAAATGAATGACCAAAATAGAGTCAATTATATTAAGGGAATCGACTTAGAACATGCAGTTGCCTGTTGGGTGCCAAAAAGAGAGCAGAAAGAATTACCGGATCTGCTTGATGTACTTGAATTAATCGCACACGATGAAGAATGGTTTCATCTGAGAAAAGATACGATGAGATTGCTTTTCCCAACTCATTATCAAGAAGGAATGTTTGAGGCGGTTCTAATGCCTAATGGACGGACGCACCTCTATCCTTGTACCTTGTATCCGATGCGATATTTTAGAGGACAATCAGATCGCTTGGAAGGTAAGAAGTGTAAACCATCGATATATAGAGGTTTGCCTGAGGCAACAATGTTTAAAGAAAGGCTTTCTCAAGCAGAATTGGATGAGTTGTTAGCTGACTATCCATTGACCAAAATTTATGAAGGCAATCTTATGTATAACACTCCAGATGGGGCAAAGCCAATGTTTCTGAATGTTGATACGATAGCATTAGGACAACACTATGGAATAAAAACAGATGTGTTGGATTTGACTGCAGACAAATGGGTTGCGGCTTTTTTCGCTGCAACAGAATATAAGAATGGAGAGTACAAACCTTGTAGAAGTGATGGTGTCGGAGTCGTGTATATCTATACAGAGTTACCTGAAGAAGATCCCAAGAAGAATCGGTTGAGTGCTGTAGGATTACAACCGTTTTCTCGGCCTGGGTGCCAAGCGGGAATGGTATATAAAATGTTACCAGAAGAAGATTTCAACGACAAAGCAAAGCGTTACTTTTTTAGGCATGATGCTGCCATATCAGAGTTAATCTATAATTACTGCAATAGATCGAAAAAACTTTTTCCCGACGAGGTGCTGGAAGAAAAGGTAAACGCAATTCGTGCTTCGAAAAAGTATAGTAGGCATGCATTTGAAAAAACGGTTAACACATATTATAAGGACAAATCGGAAGAAGATATAGAAAAATACATAGACGAACTAGGAATAGAAATTATTGACGACGTGCCAGTGACGTTTACTGAAAGCGAATTGTCATGTTTTGAAGAGAAATGGAAAAAAGAACAGGCACACTTCTTTGATAATGTAATAGTGAGACTATGTTGCCAAGCAAGTGTAGTGACAGATGATATAAAAGACCCTACGAAATAAGATTATAGTACATTGGCGATGATAAATACCAACGAATTTGAACAAAGACTAAAGGATATGAGTGCGGAGGATTTGGATGCATTAATGCAGAGAATGGGAGAGCCATTTGATAGATTTGCTAATGCATTGGCAAAAGGAAGTATCAAGGAACTGGCGCCGCCTTTTGGGGACTATCAGTCTTTTCAAGGAGGCCTTTTGGAGTACTATGAAGAATTCTTTCTAAGATATAGACAATACCTCGATGATATAGATGATAACACCTGGACTTTTGTGAACCTTGCCATGAGTGCTTTTATAGAGCATCACAGGGGACTGAAGGTAGCATTTTATCTCGTCAATGAATATGATAGAGTGACAGATGGTATTATAAGATCGCTCAGAGCCTATTTGAATGGTTTGCCGAATGTCGCATATAATAGCCTCGAAGAGGTATTTGTGGAGAAAAATCGTCATCTGTTGAATACGTTACCGCAGATACAGTACCAAGGAGCTTTGTACAGGGTGCGTGGAGAACGGAATCTGACAAAGCAGCAAGAGTTGTTTCATACCCCCTTTGAGCAAAGAAACTGCTGTGGTAGTTATCGATATAGTGTATTAGGGTATCCGTCGTTGTATTTGGCTGGCAGCCTTGCAACTTCTCTGGCTGAATGCAGGATAGATAATAATGACTATTCTGCTGCTTGTTTCACGAGTGTTGAACCGCTTTCTTGTGCAGACCTGTCTTTGCCTTATTATGATCTGTCTTTTTGGGAGAGATATAGTCTGGTACTCTTTTACCCGCTTATCTTTGCCTGTGGGCTAAAAGTGAAAGATGAGAAGAAACCTTTCAAACCAGAATATGTGATTCCGCAAATTCTATTCCAACTCATAAGCGAAAAATCTAATCTGATGGGGGTCTCATACACTTCTACTCGGATGGAACATGTTGACTTTAGAAATCATAAGCAAAGGAATTTCGTCTTGATTGTACCTAGTGCTGACCAATCACATGGGTAATCGAAAGAATTGGCGGAAAAGTTGACATGTACCATACCTATTAGCCCAGAAGATGGGGAGAGTTCGCTAGTTGTAGAGCGCAAACTCAATAGAATGAAGCCGATGAAGATTAGTGTGTGAATTCAGAAAGGGATGAACTTTCTGATGGTATCGTAGAAAGGATGAAAATGAAGTTTGGGTGCAATGTAAGATTTTACGGATGCTATACATGTTCTCCGTAACTTTTAACACAAAATATTCTTTATTATCAATAAGCAGTTGTATCTTTGCACGAAAATAAGAGTGCCATGGACAAAAGTAAAATTATTGACACGCTCAAACAGCGAGGTGGGTTCATAACCACAGGCGAAGTGAAAAGCCGTGGCGAGTATGAACAGCTTCGCCGTGCAATAGAAGACGGAACGCTTATGCGGATTCGTAATGGTGTTTATGTGGAAATGTCTGCGTTGGCAAATAACATGATAGATGTGGAGCGTATAGTTCCGCATGGAGTGCTTTGCCTGTATAGTGCGTTTGCTCATTATGGGCTTTCCACACAAGTGCCTTCCGCTACTTGCATTGCCATTGAAGCCAAACGAAAGGTGCGCTTGCCCGAATATCCCCCGATTGACCTCTATTATTGGAAAAAGGAGAATTTGGAGTTTGGTATAGTAAAGAAGAACATATCAGTATACGAAGTACTCATTACGGATATGGAGCGAACAGTCTGTGATGCCGTAAAGTACCGAAACAAGATTGGGCTTGATGTTTGCGGTGAGGTGATAGACAACTATCTCAAAAAGGAGACCCGCAATGTATCGTTACTCCATGAATACGCACAGAGACTAAGAGTGAAAAAAATATTGACTACATATCTGGAGACAAGGCTATGACAAAAAATATAGGGAAGTCCATTAGGACACGCTTGCTGAACCTCGCCAAAAAGGAGAAGGAAGACTATATGAAATTGTTGGTGAGATACTTGCATGAACGCTTGCTATTTCGTATCTCTGCAAGTCCTTACAAAAGCCACTTTCTTTTGAAGGGCAGTTCTTTGTTGTATGCCCTGGATGAGTTCAAGGCTCGTCCAACCATTGATATTGACCTGTTGGGAGAGCACATCAGTAATGACAGAGAAAATCTAAAAGGCGTCTTTCAAAAAGTGTGCGCCATTGAGTGTGAGGACGATGGAGTAACTTTTGATGCAGCCTCGCTTGAATTAGAGCCGATAGCCGTTGAAAAGAAATACCCTGGTACCTGTGTAAAAGTTGTAGCTCATTTAGACACTATACTACAAAAGGTATCTGTTGATATAGGATTTGGTGATGTGGTAACGCCTTATCCTCTGTCATTGGACTATCCGTTGTTGTTGCCAGGTGTTCCCGCCGTGGAACTATATGCCTATTCTTTGGAAACTTTTATAGCAGAGAAGTTTCATGCAATGGTTGACCGTGACGAAAGCAATAGTCGCATGAAGGATTTCTTTGATGTGTACCAGTTGTTCACTAACCATGAGATTGATACAGAACTTCTAGCGGAAGCTATTGTCTGTACATTCAAGAACAGGAATACACCTTACCGAGAGAACCTAGCTCTTTTCACAGACAAGTTTGCAGCAGACTCAACTCGCAATGTTTTGTGGAAGGCTTTCTTGAAAAAGATACGTTGGAAAGAGCAGATTGACTTCTCAGTAGTGATGAAGTGTGTCAAAGAGAACCTACAAGAGTATTGGAGTAGGGAAACATTAGGATGATAGCTAAAGAATGCAAGAAAGAATGCAAGAAAGAGTGCAAGAAAGAACAGTTTGAAATTCAGGCTCTTATTTAAAAAAATATCTAGGGAAAATAAAACTACTATAGCAGATTTAGCAAGAAAGACCGGCCTTTCTGCAAGAAAGATTTCAAGCGAACTAAAGGCTTTGCGAGACGATTTTCACGTTCTTAAACGTGAAGGAGGCCGTAAAGATGGTCATTGGGTAATAGGTGACTTTTAAGGTTCTTCCGGAAAATGGAGTGATTCGACGTGGACACATAGAAGACAACTTGAACAACTTTTACAACAAGTAACAACTCTTTCGGTAAGCCATGAGCAGAACTGAGCTTGCTCAAGTTATGCCATGGCGAGAAAGAGTGCCATGTAATGGAACAGCTTCGCGGGGACATCGCCTCTTCGAGGCCCATGCTGACCAAGGGTTGCTGCAAGGGAAACAACTATGAACAAAACCGATCACTCGATTTTCCGGATGAACCAGAAAACAATAGACGAAATGTTTGATATGTCTTAGCATCTTCGCCCCGAATAGCTGATTTATTCTATGCTCAAATACATGCTGGTGAGGGAAACAACTAGAACTACAACTGTGATACGGCAAGAAACTTGGGGGAAAATTTGCAGGAAAGCAAAGGAAAGTGTATATTTGCAGACTTCATTTGACTTTTGAAATATGAATGAACTGAAAGTAGAAAACTTTGGACCAATAGGCAAGGCTCATGTGGAATTTGGTGATCTTACCATACTTGTCGGCGCGCAAGCTTCGGGTAAAAGCCTGTTTCTTGAACTGCTGAAACTGTTGGAGGACAAGGATGCCATTGTCGAGACGCTGAGGAAGTATAATTATATCATCAGCAAGAGTAACGTATCCTATTTGTTGGAGGCGTACTTCGGCAATGGTATGGCTGGCATTTGGGGGGAGAACACCAAAATAGTTTATGACGGGCGAGAGGCTTCTGCTGTCATTTCGTTGATGAAGAATAAGGTGAAGGAGGCGGAGGAGAAGGTTTTCTACATACCTGCTCAAAGGGTGTTTAGCATTTCGGATGGGCGGCCTAAGGCGTTTTCAGAGTTTGACCCGACGGCTCCTTATGTGTTGCGCCAATTTAGTGAGATTCTGCGTGTGTTTATGTCGATAGGCTTGGGAGGGAATACTACCTTGTTCCCCGTCAAAACTCGCCTGAAGAGTGCGCAGAAAAAGTCTTTTGACACTTCTATTTTTCATGGTGGAAGGGTGGAACTTGAAAATGAGAATGGACAGCGCAAAATGCGTATGAAGGTGGACGGGATGGATATGCCGTTTATGACGTGGAGTGCTGGACAGAAGGAGTTTATGCCCTTGCTGATGGGCTTCTACTGTGTGTCAGGGCCTCCTATGCAGCTGCTCAACAAAGATCAGTATGATTATATTGTGATCGAGGAGCCAGAGATGGGGCTTCATCCCAAAGCAATCATGTCGGTGCTGTTGGAAATACTGGAGTTGGTACAGATGGGCAAAAAAGTCATCGTATCTACTCACTCTACCGTCCCTCTCGAGTTTGTGTGGGCTTTCAACATCCTAAAAAGATCGGCTAATAATAACCGAGAGGCAGGATTGGCAAAACTCTTTGATGTATCGGGGAAAGGGGCTGGTATCTTTGCTGGCATCTTTGATAAGTCTATCAGAACCTACGCTTTTGAAAGAAAGGGTGAGAAGGTGGAGAGTATTGATATTTCCTCCCTTGATGCTTTGGATGAGCAACCCGTCGTGAGCGAATGGGGTGGCCTTTCTTCCTTTGCTACTCGGGCTTCTGAACTTGTAACGAAGTATTGTGATGAGTAAGGGTAAGAAGCAAAAGACAGCAGGAGCGGATAAAGCCAATTGCTCTTTTCGGAAGGCCATAGAGAATACGCCGGACGTGCAGCATGGTTATCGTGAAGGATTGCAGGCAATAGTAAAGGCTGACAAGCGGGCAGTGATGGTGAAGGATGCCAGAAGGCTTGATGGTAGCCTGAATATTGACGAAGAAACTAAGATGCTCTATCCCAATGAATCGCGGTGGGATTATGTGGTCGGCTATGATGGAAAGGTCTATTATGTAGAGGTGCATCCTGCAAACACTTCAAACGTAGAGGAGGTCATAAAGAAGAAGTTGTGGTTGGACAAGTGGCTAAAAGAGAAAGCTCCTTCTATGAGTGCTTTGACAGCTGGTAGCCCCAAGTATCAATGGGCTGCTACAGAAGCCGGTGTGCATGTTAGCCCTCAGTCAATGTATGCAAGAAGATTGAGTCAACGGGGAATAGAGAAACCAAAGCGCCCCGTGGTGTTGGGGTGATGTTGTTTTTCGCCTTAACGAAATAGGCACAATAGACATAGACCGATAGGACGGTACGTTGGCGTTGTTGTAAATCTTATCCTCATCCGAGTGGCGGCAGGGCATGGAGCGATACCATGATGAGGAACTTTGAATCCTAAAATTGTCTATAGTTTCCCATAAAGGGAAGCGCTTTTGTAACCATATTTTTGCTTAACCATACATGGGAAATCGAATTCCCTCGCTATTGTATGGTGTTACTTTTTGGTCAGCGTGCGTTGGTCAAAGCGGATGCTTTGTCTGTATTCGGACTGTGACCTAAATGAGGCGAGGCTACAAGTATCGACTAACTGATATCATTTTATATTGTGTTTTTGTCACAAACATTCTCAATATGAATAATCCTGTGGCTTTTTCTCTATGGCGATGGTTGCCATTTTTGTCTTCTTTGACCAATTGAAGTGATCTCATTATTTCATACTATTAAGATAATTATGAGATTGTGTTGATATAAAAAAGATAAAATTGAATTTAAAACTTAATGATGAAACGTTTTTTTGATATCGTTGCTAGTGGCTGTGGGCTACTAGTCTTGCTTCCTCTGTTCCTCGTTATTGCAATTTGGATTAAATTGGATAGCAAAGGGCCTGTGTTTTATAGACAAGTGCGTGTCGGTAGGCATAATAAAGATTTTCGAATAATCAAGTTCCGATCTATGCGTGTCGGTGCTGATAAGGGATCATTAGTAACAATAGGCGGACGAGATCCACGTATAACTAGAAGTGGTTATTTTATCCGCAAATATAAACTAGATGAATTACCACAACTTATCAATGTTTTTATAGGACAAATGAGTATAGTTGGTCCCCGTCCAGAAGTGCGTCACTATGTGGACTATTGGACTAAAGAGCAGTTGCATGTATTAGATGTGCGCCCTGGTATAACCGATCCTGCTTCAATAAAGTTCCGCAATGAGAACGAGTTGATGGAAAAGGCTGATAATCCAGAGAATTATTATATTAATGTAATAATGCAAGAGAAAATAAGATTGTATCTTGAGTATGTTGGCAAAGTGGGTTTTTGGTATGATATTAAGTTGATATTTAAAACATTTAAAGTAATTGTGACGGAAAGATGATGATTATCCGTAAAGCGACGATAAACGATGTTGACACCATCGTTGAAATTCATTTGAATGCATTTGAGGGATTCTTCTTAACAAGTCTTGGTGCAGAATTCCTTAGATTTTATTATTCGTGCTTTGTAAGAAGCAACGAGACTGTAACGATGATAGCAGAAGAGAATGGTGTGATATATGGATTTTCTGCATCTTCTAAGTTTTGTAAGGGCTTTAATAGCAGGTTAATAAAAAGTAATCTCATTGCTTTTGGTTTACTCTCTTTTAAACTGCTATTAATAAAGCCAATATCATTGTTGCGTTTGGTGAAAAATCTATCGAAAAAAGGAGAGAATGTTATAGACAACGAAGACTATGCAGAACTCTATTCTATCGGTGTCTGTAAATCAGCACAAGGCAAAGGTGTTGGTAAAATGTTGTTATTGAAATCAGAACAAGTAATGAAGGAAGAAGGTGTAACTCGCGTTTCGCTGACAACCGACTTTGATAACAATGAGCAAGCAGTAGGTTTTTATCACTCTATGGGCTACGAAACATTATATGAATTTGTGACTTACCCCAATCGTAAAATGTATAGATTAATTAAGATACTCTAATGAAATTGTTATTACTACCTCCATACTTCACCCCCGAATCCCAGTCAAGTAGTTTATTGGATCATCATAGATATGAGGCTTTTGCAAAGGCAGGTATAGGTATGGTGCTATATACCCCAATACCGACAAGAGGTATTACTGACAAAATACGTAGGGAATATAAAAAACGTACACATGAGTGTATGTATGACGGCAACATGTCCGTGAAGCGCTATTCTCTTATGAAAGAAGGTAAAAAAACAATAGGTAGAGCATTGAGATATTTTTTGGGATTTATAAAACAGTATTATTATGGCTGCAAGCAAAATAACACTGATTGTGTATTCCTAGTTAGCACTCCTCCCATTCAAGGACTTTTGGGGGGCTTGTTGAAGAAAAAACTAAATGTCCCTTTTGTTTATAACTTACAAGATATTTTTCCAGATTCATTGGTAGGTACAGGTCTTGCCAAGAAAGGAGGGCTTCTCTGGAAGATAGGTCGAGTCATCGAGGACTTTACCTATAAGCATGCGGATAAGATCATTGTAATCTCGGAGGACTTCAAGAAGAATATCATGGCTAAGGGCGTCCCCGAGGATAAGATCGTGGTGGTCTATAACTGGGTGGATCAGAACGCCGTGGTGGATGTGCCGCGTGAGAAGAACAAGCTCTTTGACAAGTATCATTTGGACCGAGGAAAGTTCTACATTGAGTATTCGGGTAACATCGGACTGACGCAGAATATGGATATGCTGCTGGAGGTGATGAAGGAACTGAAGGTGTCGCATCCGGAGATTGGCCTGGTGCTGGTGGGCGAAGGTGCCTATAAGAAGCAGGTGGAGGAAATCGTGGCGCGCGACGGACTGACGAACGTGACGATGCTGCCGTTTCAGCCCTACGAGGACATCAGCTATGTATTCTCGCTGGGGGATGCGGGCCTTGTCATCTCGAAGCCTGGGGTGGGTGCCAATAGTCTGCCGAGCAAGACGTGGAGTATCATGTCGGCATCGCGGCCTGTGCTGGCCAACTTCGACGAGAATGAGTTGAAGGATATTTTGGCGGGCAACGAATGTGGCATCTTCACCAAGGCGGGGGACAAGGAGGC
>OJNH01000542.1_pt1 | contig 33386 bp, 29 predicted proteins | sample 1597361 | NCBI WGS metagenome assembly OJNH01 (sample SAMEA2452136, study PRJEB22498) | human gut metagenome | biome: human feces; feature: human gut; material: feces | place: Australia | collected 2012
TTAAGATTATTATTGGCTTTATAGATTAATGGCAGATAAGATTTGTTTTCTTATCTGCCATTAAATTTTTATTTAAAAAAATTATATATCAAGATTTTTTACGTATTTTGCATTTTGTGCTATAAATTCTCTTCTTGGTTCAACTTCATCTCCCATTAAAACTGTAAATATTTCATCAGCTTTTATAGCATCATCCATTGTAACCTTAACCATAATTCTTGTTTCTGGGTTCATTGTTGTTTCCCATAGTTGTTCTGGATTCATTTCTCCTAAACCTTTATATCTTTGAAGTGATAAACTTTCTCTTGCAATTCCTTTTTCTTCTAAATCTTTAAAAGCTTGCTCCAAATCTGCATCTGTATAGCAATATATATCTTTTATTCCTTTTTTTGATAATTTATATAATGGTGGTTGAGCTAAATAAACATTTCCATTTTCAATTAATGGTCTCATATATCTAAAGAAGAATGTTAATAATAAAGTTCTAATATGTGCTCCGTCAACATCGGCATCTGCCATTATTATTACTTTTCCATATCTTATTTTAGTTATATCAAAATCTGCTCCAATTCCAGCACCAACTGCTAAAATAACAGGTTGTAATTTATCATTATTATAAATTTTATCCGCTCTAGATTTTTCAACATTTAACATTTTTCCCCATAATGGTAAAATAGCTTGGAATTTTCTATCTCTTCCTTGTTTTGCACTTCCTCCAGCAGAGTCTCCTTCGACTATGTATACTTCACATTCTTCTGGATTTTTACTACTACAATCAGCTAATTTTCCTGGTAATGTTGATGTTTCTAGTGAACTTTTCTTTCTTACTAATTCCCTAGCTTTTCTTGCTGCTTCTCTTGCTCTTGACGCACTTACACATTTTTCTAATATTGCTTTTGCTACTTGAGGATTTTCTTCTAAGAATGTTGCTAATGCATCATTTACCATACTTTGAACAACACCTGTAACTTCACTGTTTCCTAATTTTGTTTTAGTTTGTCCTTCAAATTGTGGTTCTTTAACTTTAACAGAAACAACCGCTGTTATTCCTTCTCTTATATCTTCGCCTTGTAAATTTGCTTCTTTTTCTTTTATTATATTATGACTTCTTGCATAATCATTAAATACTTTTGTTAATGCTCTTTTAAATCCTTCTAAGTGAGTTCCACCTTCTATTGTGTTTATATTATTAACAAATGTATATATATTTTCTGAATAACTTGTTGTATATTGAATTGCTATTTCAACTGGAACTTCTCCAGCTCTTTCTATATAAATTGGTGTTGGATGTATTTTTTCTTTGTTTTTATTTAAAAATTCAACAAATGAAATTAATCCACCTTCATAACAAAAATCTGCTTTTTTGATGTTTTCTGGGTCTCTTTTATCTTCTAATGTTATTTTTAAACCTTTTGTTAAAAATGCTATTTCTCTTAATCTTTTTTCAAGAACTTCATATTCATAATCTAAGCTTTCAAAAATTGTATCATCTGCTAAAAATCTTACTTTTGTTCCAGTTTTCTTTGATTCACCTATTTTTTCAAGTTTTTTAACAGTTTTTCCTTTTTCAAAACTCATTTGGTAAATTCCGCCATCTCTTTCAATTGTGACTTCTGTCCATGCGGATAGAGCATTTACAACTGAAGCACCTACTCCGTGAAGACCTCCAGAAACTTTATAACCACTATCTCCACCAAATTTTCCTCCAGCATGTAGAACTGTATATACTGTTTCCGCAGTAGATATATGTGTTTTTGGATGTATTTCTACAGGAATTCCTCTACCATTATCTTGAACTGATATTATATTTCCTGGTTCGATTTCAACATTTATTTCTGTACAATATCCTGCTAAAGCTTCATCTACACCATTATCAACTATTTCATAAACCATATGATGTAAACCTCTTACTGATGTACTTCCTATGTACATACCTGGTCTCTTTCTTACAGCCTCTAAACCTTCTAAGACTTGGATTTGCTCTGCACCATATTTGTGATTGTATTTTTCCATACTTTGTATTCCTCCTATTTCTGTTTAAATATTTTTCCATTAGACACATTATATTCCAAATATTCTAAATTTTCAATATCTAATTTTTCAGTTCCCGTAATTATTACTTGTGTATCTTTTATATTTTTTAAAAAATTTTTTCTTCTTGTACTATCCAATTCAGACATAAAATCATCTAATAATAAAATTGGGTATTCCCCTATTTCATCTTTTATTACTTGTAATTCAGATAATTTCAAAGAAAGCATTGCTGTTCTGTTTTGTCCTTGGGAACCATATATATTTATTTCTTTCTTATTTATATATATCACAAAATCGTCTCTATGTACACCCTTTGTTGTAAAACCTTTTATTATGTCTAATTTTCTTCTTTCTTTTAATAATTTTAAATAATTTTCTTTATTATTACATTCTGTAATATATTCAATTTCTATTTTTTCTTTTTCATTTGTTATATTATTATGTATTTTTTCTATTTTATTAGTTATTTTTTCTATAAACTCTTGTCTATATTCACAAATTTTTATTGCATATTCTGCTAACTTTTCATCCCAAATATCTAATAAATTCTCATCTTTTCTTTCTTCTTTTATTTGTCTTAAATATTTATTTCTTTGCTCTATTGTTTTTAAATAAGAATTTAAAATGTGCATATAATTTGGTCTTAATTGGCTTATCATAATATCTAAAAATCTTCTTCTGTTTTGTGGTCCGCCTTTTAAGATATTAATATCATCTGGTGTGAAAATTACAGTATTTATATTTCCTAATAATTCACTTAATTTTTTAATTTTTATTCCATTAATAAATATATTTTTTTTATCACATAATTCTATTTTAATTTTTCCATCTCTATCTGATTTTTCATATTCTATTTCTATTAATGAATTCTTTTCATTTAATTTTATCATTTCAGAATCTTTTTTTGCTCTAAATGATTTTCCTAAACTACATAAAAAAATTGCTTCTATTATATTAGTTTTTCCCTGTGCATTTTCTCCATAAAAAATATTTATATTTTTTTCAAAATTAATTTCTTGTTCTTGATAATTCCTAAAATTATTTAATTTTATTTTTTTTATCCACATTTTGTACCCCATTTTTATAATTTAAAACTATTTTTATCTTTTTTTTTCTAATTTATTCTATTTTTTTCTATTTTTTATAAATCACTTTTTTTGATAAATAATCCACAATTTATTAAAAGTTTGTGGAAAACTTTTTCTTTAAAAGAATAAAAAGTAAGAATAATATCTTACTTTTTATTCTTCTTTAAGTCTAATTGGTAAAATCATATAAACATAGTCTTTGTTTTCAGCAGATTTAATTAAGCATGGAGATATACTTGTTCCAAATTCAACAAAAACATCTTCATCATCAATAGCTTTTAAACTATCTAAGAAATATTTTGGATTAAATCCTGCTTCTAAGTTTTTACCTTCTGTTGAAACAAATAATTCTTCTTTTGCATCTCCAGTTTGATTTGTACAAGAAATTGTCACTTTTCCAATATCTACATTTACTTTTACTGGATATTTTTTCTCTTTTTCAACAGATGAAGCTGATATTAAACTAACTCTTTCAAAACTATTTTGTAAATTATTTTTATTTACTTTTATTCTTGTTTCCCAATTTTCTGGAATTACATTTTTGTAATTTAAAAATTCTCCATCTAATATTCTAGTTACAATTTTGCAATTATCCATTTCAAATAATGCTTGATTTTTTGCAACTCCTATTTTTATTGTTTCAAAAGAATCTAATAAAATTTTATTTACTTCATTTAAAGTTTTTCCTGGTATTACAGCACTAAAGTCGTTTGTTTGTTTATTTAAATACATACTTCTTAAAGCTAATCTAAAACCGTCTACAGCAACAATATTTAATTTATTAGATTTTATTTCAAATAGACATCCTGTAAATATTGGTCTATTTTCTTCTGTGCTTACTGCAAATATTGTTTTTCTAATCATATTTTTTAAAGTATTTTGTTCTAATTCTATTGAATTTTCAACTTCAATTTTTGGAAGTTCTGGAAATTCATCAGGATTCATTGTTGCTAATTTATATAAAGAACCTTCACATTCTATTTCTAATAGATTTTTTTCATTTAAAGTAATTGAAATTTCAGTATCTGGTAATTTTCTAATAATTTCACTAAACATTATAGCATTTACTACTGTACTTCCTTGTTCTTTTACTTCACATTCCATTACATATTCTATTCCAATTTCTAAATCATAAGTTGTTAATTTAACCTCGTTATCATTTGTTTGAATAAGTATACCTTCTAGTATAGGCATTGTTGTTTTTGATGCTACACCTTTAACTACGGAATTAAGAGCTTTTAATATTTTATCTTTGTAACATACAATTTTCATTTTGAAAACCTCCTCTATATATTTTTAATAATAATATAATATTTTTAGTAGTATTAGTATTAGGTCCTGTGGAAACTGTGGAAAACTATGTTGAAAGTTGAAATCCCTAACAAAATTGTTGTGAATAACTTAGTGGAAAAGTTGTCGAAATTTCCACACTTAAAAATTTAAGTTGTGTAAAACTGAGATATTCACAGTTTATAAACAGGTTATTAACATGTGGCTGTGGATATCAAATGTGTTGCTTCCGTAAGAAGAATTTCGAAAATTTTTTCCAAACAATAATTTTTCCAAACATAAATTTTAAAAAATTCCTAAAAAACTTGGTATTATTATTTTTGATTATTTTTTATCATTTACAATTATGTTTTTCACACTTTCCACAATTAGCTTTGTACTATTCTTATCTTTTATTTCTTTTGCTATTTTATTATAACCATGCATTACTGTTGAGTGGTCTCTATTACCAAATTCAACACCAATTTGAGGAAATGACATTCCAGCAATTTCTCTACATAGGTACATTGCAATTTGTCTTGGAAATGCAATATCGTTTGATCTTTTACTTCCAGCTAACTCTTCTTTATCAATACTAAAATATTTTGATACGGTTTCTTTAATGAAATCAGAAGAAATAACCTTTTCGCTTTCGTATTTAAATTCGTTTATAATGTTTTCGGCTAATTCTATTGTTATTGGGCTGTGAGTTAATGAGGCTCTTGCAACTATTTTGTTGAATACTCCCTCCAACTCCCTAATATTAGAATCAATTTTTGTTGCTATATCTGATAATATAGAATCATCAATAATTATGTTTTCATCTTGAGCTTTTTTTCTTAATATAGCTAAACGAGTTTCATAATCAGGACAAGAAATATCGGCTAAAAGCCCCCATTCAAATCTTGATTTTAATCTGTCTTCAAGAAATTCAATATCCCTTGGTGGTTTATCACTTGAGATAATTATTTGTTTTCCATTTTCTCTTAAAGTATTAAAAGTATGGAAAAATTCTTCTTGAACTCTGTCTTTACCTGCAATAAATTGAATATCATCGATTAATAAAACATCTATATTTCTATATTTATTTCTAAATATTTCTGTTTTATTGTCTTTAATAGCATTTATTAGTTGGTTTGTAAATTTTTCTGATGTAACATATAGAACGTTAGAAGCTGTATTATCTTCAACTATTCTGTTCCCTATTGCATGCATTAAGTGGGTTTTTCCTAAACCAACACCACCGTATAGGAATAAAGGATTATATGATTTTCCAGGTTCATTCCCTACTGCTAATGCAGCTGCATGTGCAAATCTATTATTATTTCCAACAACGAAAGTTTCAAAAGTATATTTTGGATTTAATGTTGAATGATTACTTTCAAGTTCTGCTTCAGGAACATTTGATTTTTTGTCTGTTATAATATTATTGTTTTCTTCAGTTTCTTTTGATAAATCAATAACAGAAAAAGTCCAATCTTTATTTGTTATATATCTTAAAGTATTGAAAATTAAGCTATTAAATTTATTTTCAATGAAATCTTTTTGATATTCAGATACTGTTGTAAAAACAATATTGTCTTTTTCAATTGCTCTTATTCCTAAAGGTTTAATCCAGGTCTCAAATGAAATTTTTGAAACTTCATCTTCTAACAATTCTTTTAGCTTGTTTAAAAGTTCGTCCTTATCGATTGACATTTTATTCATCCTTTCTAACAAAATTATCCACAATGTTTTCCACAACTGTTGATAAGTCTGTAATATTTTTGTAAAAAAACATTAAAAATTGCGAACAGAATTTTAGTTGATATCTGGGCAAAAATCTTAATTTTTTTTCGTAATTTATATAATAGCAAATTTTATATAAATTAGTCAATAGGGTTGTGGAAAATTTTTTTGAATTGTGGAAAAGAATGTATTTTTTTGTGGAAAAAGTTATAATATTACAAAAATGTTATAAAAATTTAATTTAAAATAATAAAAATCTATTTACATAAGGTAATATTAAGTGAAAATTAAAAATTTAAAAAAACACTTGACAAAACTCTAAAATCTACGGTATAATCGATATACTTATTATTTTGCAAAAATTTCCGAAAAAGGAATTTAATAAAGATAAAAACAGTAGGAGGTGCTATTATGAAAAGAACATTTCAACCAAAAACAAGACAAGAACAAAGAGAACACGGATTTATGAAAAGAATGAAAACTAGAGCTGGCAGAAACGTTTTAAAAGCTAGAAGAGCAAAAGGTAGAAAAAAATTAAGTGCTTAATTTTATATTAAATTTGGCATGAATCTTTTAATGATTCTTGCCTTTTAATATAAAGTTTTTTCATTTGCCTTTTAAGAAAGGGACGAACATAATGAAAAAAACTAAAATGCTAAAAAAAAATTATGAATTTAGAAAAGTTTTATCAAAAGGAAAATATTATTCAGGAAAAAATATAGAAGCATATGTACTAGAAAATAACAAAAAAGATTGCAATTTTTTAGGACTAGCAATAAGTGTCAAAACCGCTAAAGCCGTAAAGAGAAATATGATAAAAAGACTACTTAGAGAAAATTATAAAATACTTGAAAATAATATTATCAATGGAGTAAGTATAGTATTTTTATGGAAAAAGGGAATAGATACAAAGAATGCTCTATTTAATAACATAAAAGATGATATGAATTATATTTTTGATAAAGCAAATTTAAAAATAGATAAAGCTCAGCAAATTTAGTTAATTAGGGAAAAATGAATGAAAAAAATATTGATTAAAATAATTAATTTTTATCAAAAACATATTTCTTTATGGTTGCAAACCAAAAATATAAATTGTAAATTTTATCCGACTTGCTCTGAATATACAAAGCAAGCTATTGAAAAATATGGTGGAATAAAAGGTACATTTTTAGGAATTTGTAGAATTTTAAGATGCAATCCTTTTTCAAAAGGAGGGTATGACCCGTTAAAATGAGCTAGGAGGAGTTAAGATGTTTCAATTTTTTGCAAACATTTTTGGCTATTTATTAGATATTATAAATCAATTTGTAAATAATTATGGTTTAGCTATAATTTTATTTACAGCTATAATAAAATTAATAATGTTGCCACTATCTATCAAACAACAACGATCTATGAAGAAAAATGTAGAACTTCAAGAAAAATTGAAAGTAATACAATTTAAATATAAAAATGATCCAGAAAAACTAAATAAAGAAACAATGGATTTATATAAACAAGAAAAAATGAGTCCATTTAGTGGATGTTTTAGTGCAATAATACAATTTATTTTATTAATATCAATTTTCTATATGGTTAGATTCCCATTAACATATATGGAAAAAGTGGATAAAACCCAAATAGATACATATACACAACAAATAAAAGATGCTGGAATGGACGTAAGTCAAGCATATTCTGAAATTGATATAATAAGAGAAATTGATTTTCTAAGAGAAAATAATCCAGAAGATGAAACATTAAAAAATATTAATATAAATATGAATTTCTTAGGGTTAGATTTAAGTAAAATACCACAACAAAATTTAGCAGATTGGACAGTTTATATAATACCAATTTTATATATTTTATCAACATTTGTATCAATGAGGTTAACAACTTCAATGCAAAATGCAAATAAAGATAAGAAAGAATTAACAGATGGCGAAAATAAAGAGACAGAAAGAAATGAAATGGAAGATGCAATGGCTCAATCAAACAAAATGATGTCTTGGATGATGCCAATAATGTCTGTTTCAATATCATTAGTAGCACCATTAGGACTAGCTTTATATTGGCTTGTAAATAATATATTAATGATAGGTGAAAGATTGGTTTTAAATAAAGTTGTAAAAGATTAAAATATTATTTTTATATTGTTTTTCATGGAAAGGGATGGAAAGATGGAGAAAAGTATTATTTCAGAAGGAAAAACAACAAATGAAGCAATAGAAAAAGGTTTGAAAATTTTAAATGTATCAAAAAATAAAGTTGATATAAAAGTGTTAGAAAATGAAGAAAAAAGAAGTTTTTTCAGTATTTTAACACCTAGAGTAGTAAAAGTTCAACTAACATTAAAAGATGTAGAAGAAGAACATAAAATTGTTAAAAAAGAAATTAATTTAAGCCAAGAAGAACAAGATATTGCAGTAAAAAATGTAGAAGAATTCTTAAAAGAATTTTTAAATAAATTAGAAAAAGATGAAAAAATAGAATACTCTATAAAAGCTGATAAATCAGGAGTATATGTAAATATTAATGATAAAAATTTAGGCTATTTAATAGGGTATAGGGGAGAAACATTATATGCTTTACAAAATGTTTTATCAGCAATAGCTGGTAAAAAAATAGAAAATAAAGTTAGAGTTTTTCTTGATATAGAGAGCTATAGAGCAAAAAGAGAAAAAACATTAGAAGAATTAGCTGAAAAAATATCAAAAACAGTTATAAAAACTAAAAAATCTATTACTTTAGAGCCAATGCAAGCATATGAAAGAAAAATTATACACAGTAAGTTACAAAATAATGAATTAGTAACAACTAAAAGTATAGGAGAAGAACCACGTAGAAGAGTGGTAATATCATTAAAAAATAAATAAAATAATAAAAATCAGAGGTCAAAGGTCGATTTTTACTTTAAAAGTAATTTTCTATCTTTGGCTTTTATTTTGTTAAAAGGCTTTTCAAAAGTTACATAATGTGGTAAAATATTTGAAGTGAAAAATAAAAAAGGAGAAAATAAATAATGAGTACAATAGCATCAATATCTACGGCTCCACGGAATTGGTGGAATTGGTATTGTTAGAATAAGTGGTGAAAGCTGCTTTGAAGTTTTAAGAAAAATTTTTGTTCCAAAAAAAGATGAACCTATTGAAAATATAAAAGGTTATACCATGAAATATGGACATATTGTTGATAATAATGAAATTATAGATGAAGTATTAGTTACATATTTTAAAAAGCCAAAGAGTTATACTACAGAAGATATGTGCGAAATAAATACTCATGGCGGAAATATTGTAACTAGAAAAATATTAGAACTTTGCTTAAAGAACGGCGCAAACCTTGCGGAACCGGGAGAATTCACAAAGAGAGCATTTTTAAATGGAAGAATAGATTTGTTACAAGCAGAATCAGTTATAGACGTAATTAATGCAAAATCAGAAAGAGAAGCAAAGACTGGAATTAAGCAATTAGAAGGAATGTTATCTAAAAAAATAAATGAAATAAAGCAAGAAATATTAGATGTAATGGTAAATGTAGATGTAAGTATAGATTATCCAGAATATGATGTTGAAGAAGTTACATATCAAGAAATATCTAATATGCTTACTAGTGTAAAAGAAAAATTAGAAAAATTAGAAAAAAGCTTTGATAATGGTAAATTAATAAAAGAAGGAATAAAAACAGCTATTATAGGGAAGCCAAATGCTGGAAAATCTTCATTATTAAATGCTATTTTAAAAGAAGATAGAGCAATTGTTACTGAATATGAAGGTACAACAAGAGATACAATTGAGGAATTTGTTAATATCGAAGGGATTCCTTTAAAACTTATAGATACAGCAGGAATAAGAAATGCAAAAGATGAAGTTGAAAAAATAGGAATAGCAAAATCTAGAGAAATAGCAAAAGAGGCAGATTTAATTATAGCAATATTTGATAGTACTAAAGAATTGTCGCCAGAAGACCTTGAAATCCTTGATTTAATAAAAGGTAAGAAATCTATAGTAATATTAAATAAAATTGATTTAAATGCTATTTTGAGCGAAAATGACGATAGATTTACAAATGTAAGTGATAATATTTTGAAATTATCTGCACTAAATGGGGAAGGATTAGAAAAATTATATGAAACTATTTCTAAAATGTTTAGTTTAAATGAAATAAATTTGGATAATGAAATAGTTATAACAAATTTAAGACATAAGAATTTAATTTCAAAAGCATTAATCAATGTGAAAAAATCTGAAGAAGCAATAGAACAAAATATGCCTGTTGATATTATTGCAATATTTATAAAAGATATTTTAGAAGATTTAGGAAATATAACAGGAGATGTTGTAACAGATGATATTATTAATGAAATTTTTTCTAAGTTTTGTTTGGGAAAATAAATAATAAAATTAATCACTAGAATCAAAAATAAGCTATTTTTAATATAAAACAATGTAATTTTATATTAAAAATATAAAAAATAAAATATGGACAAAATAATGCCAAATTTAATTATAGTTATAAGAAATTGGAAAAAACGTAATACAATCAGTGGAAAAAGTTATTAATAGTGAAACAAATTAAGAAATAAATAAAAAACAAACATACAAAAAAATAAAATAATTAACATAAAACAAAACAAATAAACTAAAAGGTAAATATAAAACAAAAATTACTTAACCTATGATTTAACTTAATTTGATTTAAAATATATACAAAAAGCATATTAACTATTAAGTAAATATTACTGCAAAGCGCTGATAGAACGAGATTTCCTGTTTCATATGAAAAGGAGAAAAAGATGAGTTATTATGCAGGAGATTATGATATAGCAGTTATAGGTGCTGGTCATGCAGGATGTGAAGCTGGATTAGCAGCTGCTAGATTAGGAATGAAAACATTAGTATTTTCTATTAGTTTGGAGGCTGTGGCAAATATGCCATGTAATCCACATATAGGAGGAAGTTCAAAAGGACATTTAGTTAGAGAAATAGATGCACTTGGGGGAGAAATGGGGAAAAACATAGACAAAACTATGATTCAAATTAAAATGTTAAACACATCTAAAGGACCAGCTGTACATTCTCTAAGAGCACAAGCTGACAGAAAAAGATATCATATGGAAATGAAACATACTTTAGAAAAACAAGAGAACCTATATTTAAAACAGGGAGAAATTGTGGATATTAAAGTCGAAAATGGTAAAGTAACGGCGGTTGAAACTAGTGTTGGAGCAATTTATGGAGTAAAAGCTGTTATTGTTGCAACAGGAACATATTTAAAAGGAAAAATATTCATGGGAGAATTTTCACAAGAAAGTGGACCAGATGGTGTTTCTGCCGCAAATAAATTATCTGATGCTTTAAAAAGAATAGGCGTTGATTTAGTTAGATTTAAGACAGGGACACCTGCAAGAATAAATAAAAGAAGCATTGACTTTAGTAAAATGGAGGTTCAAAAAGGCGATACAGAGATAGTTCCGTTTTCTTTTGAAGATGAAGTGAAAGATTTAAAACAAGTAGATTGCTATCTAACTTATACAAATGAAGAAACACATAAAATAATTAGAGATAATCTACATAGATCACCATTATATGCCGGTAAAATAGAAGGAACAGGACCTAGATATTGTCCATCTATAGAAGATAAAGTTGTTAGATTTAGTGATAAACCAAGACATCAAGCATTTGTTGAACCAGTAGGTATGGACACAGATGAAATGTATATACAAGGATTAAGCTCTTCTTTACCAGAAGAAGTACAAATTGCTTTTTATAGAACAATACCAGGACTAGAAAATGCTGAATTTACAAGATCTGCATATGCAATTGAATATGATTGTATAAATCCATCAAATTTAAAGCTTTCCTTAGAATATAAAGGAATTGACGGTTTATTTATGGCAGGTCAAACAAATGGAACATCTGGCTACGAAGAGGCTGCTTGTCAAGGTTTGATTGCAGGAATAAATGCTTCACAAAAAATAAAAGGAAAAGAACCAGTAATTTTAGATAGAAGTCAAGGCTATATAGGTGTATTAATAGATGATATTGTAACAAAAGGAACAAATGAGCCATATAGAATGATGACTTCTAGAGCAGAATATAGGCTACTTTTAAGACAAGATAATGCAGATTTGAGATTAACAGAGATAGGGCATGAAGTTGGATTGATTTCAGATGAAAGATATCAAAAATTTTTAAATAAAAAAGCGAATATTGAAAAAGAAATTCAAAGATTAAAAGATGAAACTGTAAAACCAACAGAAAAAGTAAATGAGTTACTAAAAAAATACGGAACTACAGAGTTATCAACGGGTACAAAGATGTCAGAATTATTAAAAAGAACAGAATTAGACTATAATAAACTTGCTCCAATAGATGAAAATAGACCAGAATTAACGCTACAAGAGAAAGAAGAAGTAGAAATTCAAATAAAATATGAAGGTTATATAAAAATGCAAGAAGCTCAAGTAGAAAAATTTAAGAAATTAGAAACAAAATTATTACCAGAAGAGCTAGACTATGAACAAATAAAGGGATTAAGCTTAGAAGCAAGGCAAAAACTAAATAAATTCAAACCACGTTCTATAGGCCAAGCTTCAAGAATTTCAGGGGTTTCTCCTGCTGACATATCTGTATTATTAATATATTTACAAGTAAATAAAAATAATTAAAGGATTGAAAAGAATGGAAATAAATGAATTTAAAGAAATAATGAATGAAAATGCAAAAAAAATTAATATAGAGTTTAATGACAAACAATTAGAGCAATTTTTTGAATATATGAACTTATTAATAGAATGGAACGAAAAAATAAACTTAACAGCTATAACAGAACCAAAAGAAATAATAATAAAGCATTTTATTGATTCATTAACAATAAATAAATACATAGAGAAAAATAATAAAATAGTAGATGTTGGTACAGGAGCTGGTTTTCCTGGAATTCCAATAAAAATATATAAACCAGAGGTAGAAGTAACATTAGTAGATTCCTTAAATAAAAGAATAAACTTTTTAAATGAAGTTATTTCAAAATTAGGACTAGAAAAAATAAATACTATTCATGCAAGGGTAGAAGAGTTTGCAAGAAATAAAAAATATAGAGAAAAATTTGATATTGTAACAGCAAGAGCTGTAGCAAATCTAACAGTGCTTTCTGAATATTTATTACCATTAACAAAAACTAATGGAAAATGTATATGTATGAAAGGAAGCAATATAGAAGAAGAGTGTAAAGAAAGTAAAAAAGCAATAGAAATATTAGGTGGGAAAATTGTGGAAATAGAAGAATTTTATTTGCCAGATTCAGATATAAAACGTAATATAATAAATATAAAAAAAATAAAATTAACACCTGCAAAATACCCAAGAAAGCCGGGAACACCTGCAAAAGAGCCAATAAGATAGATTTGAAAAAGTCTATCTTTTTTTCATGCAAAACAAAAAATAAAAATAATGAAAAAAATTAATATAAATTCGTAAAATTCATTGACTTTTTTTCTAATTTTTTATATTATATATGTAGATAACAAATGTAACAAATAAATTAATATTTACTACAAAATGGAGGCGAGATTTGTGGGAAAAATAATTGCAGTAGCAAATCAAAAAGGTGGAGTAGGAAAAACAACCACAACAATAAACTTAAGTACAATTTTAGCAAAAAAAGGTAAAAAAGTATTACTAATAGATGCAGACCCTCAAGGTAATGCTACAAGCGGAGTTGGAGCAGAAAAAGATGTAGAATTTTCTACATATGATATATTAGTTGGAGAAACAGAAATAGAAGAAGCAATAGAAGGAACAATAATAAAAAACTTATCTGTATGTCCATCAAACATCAACTTAGCAGGAGCAGAAGTAGAGCTAGTTTCAATGATGTCAAGAGAACAAAGATTAAAAGAAAAATTAGAAGAAGTAAAAAGTAAATTTGACTACATTTTAATCGATTGTCCACCATCATTAGGACTAATTACATTAAATGCTTTTACAGCAGCAAACAGTGTATTAATACCAGTTCAATGTGAGTATTATGCATTAGAAGGATTGGGACAACTTATAAACACAATCAACTTAGTAAAAAAACATTTAAATAAAAACATAGAAATAGAAGGGGCATTACTTACAATGTATGATGCAAGAACAAACCTATCTAACCAAGTTGTAAAAGAAGTAAAAAAATACTTTGATAATAAAGTATATAAAACAGTAATACCTAGAAACGTAAGACTTAGTGAAGCACCAAGTTATGGAATGCCAATAACAGAGTATGATGCAAGATCAAAAGGTGCTAAAAGTTATGAAAAATTCACAAAAGAATTTTTAAAAATAAATGAAGTCGAAAGAAAAGCTAAACATATGTTATAAAATATGAAAGGAATGTGATAAAAATGCCTAAGAAAACAGGATTAGGAAAAGGATTAGATGCTTTATTTGGACCAGTTCCAGAAGAAGAAAAAGTACAAGAAACTGATGTACTAAAAAACTTAAAAATAGTAGATGTAGAGCCAAATAGAGAACAACCAAGAAAAAACTTTAATCAAGAAGCATTAGAAGAACTTGCAGAATCAATAAAAGAATATGGACTAATACAACCAATAGTTGTAACAAAAAAAGATGGCTATTATAGCATAATTGCAGGAGAAAGAAGATGGAGAGCAAGTAAAATTGCAGGACTTACAGAAATACCAGCAATTGTAAGAGAAGATGATGAAAGAAAAAATAATGAAATAGCATTAATAGAAAATATGCAAAGAGAGGACTTAAACCCATATGAAAAAGCTTTAGGAATTAAAAATTTAATGACAACATATGGATTTACACAAGAAGAAATAGCAAAAAAATTAGGAAAAAGTAGAAGTGCAATTGCAAACACAGTAAGAACATTAAACCTAGAGCCACGTGTATTAGAAATGGCAAAAGAAGGAAAATTAACAGAAGGACATTGTAGAGCATTACTTTCTATAACAGATCCAGAAAAACAATATCTAACAGCAATAAACATGTTGGAAAGAGGAGCAACTGTTAGAGAAGTTGAACAAACAGGAAAAGAAATAAACAAAAAACAAGTATCAAAAGAACAATTAAAAAGAAATGCTATATTATACAAAGATATAGAAAACACATTCCAAGGCTTTTTTGGAACAAAAGTAAAACTAAATCCTGGTAAAAAAAGAGGAAAAATAATAATAGAATACGCATCAAATGATGATTTAGAAAGAATATTAAATCTAATGAAATAAACAGAAGAAAGAGGGACGTAAATGCAAGAAATAATAGATTTTTTAAGAACAGATAATTTTTTATTAATGTTATCAATAATGGTAGGAATTCTTACTATAGGATTTATTTCTATATTATATAGTAATATAAAACTAAAAAATAAATACAATAAATTTATGAAAAAAATAGGAAATGGAAAGAATATAGAAGAAGACCTAGAAAACTATATGTATAGAGTTGAAAGAGTAGAAAGACAAAATGCAGAAATAATATCATACTGTAAAAATTTAGATGATGAAGTAGCAAAATGTATTCAAAAGGTTGGTATGGTTAGATATAGTGCATTTAAAGATACAGGAAGTGATTTAAGCTTTGCAGTAGCTATGTTAGATGAAAATAATGATGGAGTTGTATTTAATGGTATATATTCTAGAGAAATGTCTAATATATATGCTAAACCTGTAAAAAATGGTGTTTCTGAGTATACTTTGTCTGAAGAAGAAAAAGAGGCAATTAGGAGAGCTATTGAAGCTAATAATTTAATAAATGTAAAATAAAAAACAGCTATCTTTAATATAAGATAGCTGTAGTTCATTTTTAACATTATTTAAATATTAATATTAAAAAAAATAAGGTTGGAATTGCCCACAATATACCTGAAATAATTTCGCCTTCTTTAAAAGAAGAGATAGTTGCTAATAAACAGCTAATAGTGAGTATGGCAAAGAATCCTCCAACAATTGATAAAATTGAAAATTTAAACAATAATACCAATATTAAAATGATAATAATAGTAGAAAAAATTTTCATTTTTTTGTCCTCCTGCATGAACTATATAAGATTAATTATGTTAATTATATCAAAGATTGTAAAAAAAGTCAAAATTATTAAAAAATTCTATTGACAAACATTTTAAAAAATGCTAATATATATACTGTCGCTGAACATAGCGGTAACTAATGGAGAGGTGGTCGAGTTGGTTTATGGCACCAGTCTTGAAAATTGGCGTAGGTTAATAGCCTACCGTGGGTTCGAATCCCACCCTCTCCGCCAAGTATTATAAAGATATAAAAGACCATAAATTTATATTAATAAATTTAAACTTTTATATCTTTATTTTTAATTAAATATTATTATGTAGGTGTACCCAAGTGGTGAAGGGGGCAGTTTGCTAAACTGCTAGGTCTCGTAAGGGGCGCGGAGGTTCGAACCCTCTCACCTACGCCAAAAGATATAAAGAATTTTCTTTATATCTTTTTTTATAAAAATATTGTAAAAAAAAAGTATATAAGGTATAATAAAAGTAGATTAGGAGGTAGCTTATGAGAAGAAATAGATATATAAAAGTTATTATAATGGCAATTTTATCGATTTTTTTGTTTTTTTGTTTGATAATGATTAATAATAATAGTTATGCTAGTTATGGAGAAGAATTTAAAACTTTTTTGGTAAAAAATGATGATGGAACTCTAAAAAATGGAAAAACAACAGCAACAGACGATTTTGATAATACATATGAAATACCTTTCGCATTGAATTTTAGTGCTATTGACGAATATATAAATAATAATTGTAAAGATAAAAAGGGAAAGATAGATAATAGCAAAATTGATAGTGAATTTAAAAAATATTGTAGTAATAGATTGGATGTGGAAAAATATTCTGAAGCACAAAATGATGAAGAACAAAAAAATTATGATAACTTGTTTGGAATTATAGGGTTGGTAAATACTGCTGTTCAAAATAGGAGAATTGACAGTAATGAAAGTATTGAAGATGTTTTAAAGAGAAAGAATATATATTCTGAATGTTATAATGATGATGGTTCAGTAAATACGAGTGATTCAAGTAATGCACTACCAACAAAAGAAGAACTTTTAAATTATAATTATACAGATATATATAATTGCTTAAACAATAAAAAAGAAGTTAAAAATGAAGATGGTAAAGTAGTAGGAATTAAAGATGTTGAAAATATGTACTGGGATGGAAAAAATAAAGCATGTAGAATAATAGATGACAATAGTAGTTTATCTGATAGCGATAAAAAAGAGATAAAAGAAAAATGGGCAGAAGAAGCAGTAAAGAATAGTTCTAAAAATATAGATGCCAATGTGAAAGATTATTTATCTTCAGAAATAAAAGCGGTTAAAGATAAGAGATATTATAGAAACCCTGTCGTAAATACTGAAGATTCATCTAGTGGATTAGATGATGCTATATCTGATGCAGATTCATTTATAGAAACTGGCGATAATGATAAATTACAAATATCATCATTACAGGCATTTTCTAGAAATATTTATAATATTCTTTTAACTATAGGTATAGTGGTTGCAGTTTTAACAGGAGCGATAATAGGAATAAAATATATGCTAGGAAGTGTAGAAGAAAAAGCTGATATAAAAGGATTATTAATACCATATATTGCTGGATGTGTAATTATATTTGGTTCATTTGCTATATGGAAGTTAGTTGTAACCCTTTTACAGGGAATTTAAGAATAGGAGATTTAGGATGAAAAATAAATTGAGTTTTATATTTATAATAGCAATAGTTTGTGTTATGGTTTTTCCTTATATAGTATCAGCAACAGAGATTGTTGTTACTCAAGAAATAACAAAAGTTTCCACTGATTTAGGATTAGGTGATTTAAATAATTATAAGGGTGATGGAGAAAATGCAACTAAATTTATAAGCAAGGTCGAAGGAATTTTATCAATAATACAAATGGTTGGAGTGATATTATCTGTTATTATATTAGTTATGATAGGAATAAAATATATGTTGGGAAGTGTAGAAGAAAAGGCCGATTATAAAAAATCAATGATACCGTATTTAATTGGTGCTTTAATGGTATTTTCAGTAACAACATTACCACAACTAATATATAAATTTATACAAAATTTCTAAAAAAGTTGCATAAAAAAATAAAATATGATATACTAAAAACAATGTTATTAAAATTCTCATTTAATGAGGTTTGATATAGAAAATAAGGAGGAAAGGTAAAATGAACAAAAAAACAACAAAAATATTAGCAACAATTTTAATGATTGCTATGATTGTATCAGTAGCAGCAACATGTTTTGCAATTACACCTAGTGATATAAAAGGAGATACAACTACACAAGGAGCAACAGAAATTTCTAATGTAGGTAAATCTATAGTTGGAATTTTACAAACAGTTGGTATTATATTATCAGTTATTGTTTTAATTATCTTAGGTATTAAATATATGATGGGTAGTGCAGAAGAAAAAGCAGATTATAAAAAATCAATGATACCATATTTAGTTGGTGCGATATTAATATTTGCAGCATCTGCATTAGCACAAGTTGTTTACCAATTTGTTACAGGAATACAATCTTAATTATTAAAAAGAGTAGGAAACTACTCTTTTTTTGTATGAAAATATAATATAAAAGTATATAATTTGTTACAATTTTGTTACAATAGTATTAAAAGTATATTAAATTTACCTTTTTTGCCTAAAAATATTACATTTTACGAGTTTTTATGTTATAATTATACTTAGTAAAAATGTAATTTTTTGTTACTGAGGAGGAAGAAATATTGGGTACATATAATTTACCAAGAAATGTAAAAGGCGAAGGAAGAATTTTATTTGTATTTTCAACTAAAGCTTTGATTTATACAATGGGAGGAGCTGGAATAGGATTTATTTTTTATTTAATTTTCAGCATTGTAAAATTAAACATAGTTGGAATTATATTAATCTTGCTTTTTGCAGTGATTGGATTTGCTATAGGAACACTTAAAGTTCCAGAGACAAATGCATTTGAAATAACCAGGAAAACAGGCGGAGAAAATATTGATGATGTAATAAAAAGAGCAATTAGATTTAAGATGAATAGAAATAGAATATATGTGTATGACAATGATAATACAAACAAGAAAAAAATAACAAATGAAAAAGGAGGAGAAGAATAATGGACTCAAATGCAATTTCTAATATTTTAGGAGTAATACTTATTCTTTTAATAGCATTACTAATGATATTATCTGTTGTGTTTTTAATATTAAAGGGCAAGGAAAGTGCTAATAAAAGAAAAGAAAAGAATACTTCAAATAAAACAAATTCAAATAATGGTGTGAAGAAAACAGACACAAAAGCTGCAATTACATATAATAAAAAATCAATATTTGATTTTATGGAATTTGATTCTATAACAGATAACATGATTGTTCAAAAAGATGGTAGAAGATATCTTATGGTTGTAGAATGCCAGGGTGTAAATTATGATTTAATGTCTCAAATGGAAAAAGTATCTGTTGAAGAAGGATTTCAACAATTCTTAAATACATTAAGACATCCAATTCAAATATATATACAAACTAGAACGGTAAATTTAGAGAGTAGTGTTAATACATATAAGGCTAAAGTGAAAGAAATACAGGAAAATTATAATAGAATGAAAATTAGATATGACCAAATGAAACAATCAGAAACATTTTCACAAGAAGAGTTACAAAAATATTTTTATGAGTTAACAAAACAAAGAAATTTAGTAGAATATGGATTAGATATTATTTCTAATACTGAAAAAATGAGTTTAAATAAAAATGTTTTAAATCAAAAATATTATATTGTAATTCCATATTTTTCAGAAGAAAATACTGATGAAAAATATGACAAAGAAGAAATAACAAATATGGCATTTTCGGAGTTATATACAAAAGCTCAATCAATAATAAGAGCGATATCAGCATGTTCTGTTAAAGGAAAAATTTTAAATTCATCAGAATTAGTAGAATTATTATATATGGCATATAACAGAGAAGATGCGGAAATTTATAACTTAGAAAGAGCAATGAAGGCACAATATGATAATCTATATTCAACAGCACCAGATGTATTTGCAAAAAAATTAAAAACTTTAGATGAAGAAATTAATAGACAAGCAATTGATTTAGCTAATAATACAATTGAAAAAGTAAAAACAAGAATGCAAGAGCAAGCAGAAGAAAAAGAAGATGATATGGAAGAGTTAATAAATAAAATGGCACAAGTTATATTGTCTGAAAATAAACAATATGTAGGAGAAAAAGTTGCAGAAGCAGCTATTAAAGAAATACAGGAAGGAGGAAATGAAAATGAAACAAAAGTTAAAAAATCAACAAGAGGAAGAAAGAAACAATCAGTTAATTAATGATAATGAAGAACCAGAAATATTAAGAAGAAAGACAGTTAAAGAGCTAATAGCCCCTTCTGGAATAGATGCATCACATATAGATCATTTAGAAATAATAGCAAGCGTAAAAAGATATGCAAGAAGTTTCTTTATTTCTGCTCTTCCACGTATGTGTACATTCCCAGAATTGTTTAGGGATTTATACTTTTTCGGAGATATAAATACATCAATATATATTACACCAATAGCTGAATCTAGATCTCAAAGTGAATTAAATAAAACTATAAATGAATTAGAAACAGAAAGAATTGTAGCAGCAGATAGAGGTAATATAAATAGGGAAAGTACATTAGCACAAAAAAGATATGAAGCAGAGCAATTAAGAGATGAAATTGCGGCAGGATTTAATAAAATGTATGAAGCATCTGTTGTTTCAACATTGTTTGCATATAGCCAAGAAGATTTAGATAGATTGACAAAATTACTTTCAACAGAAATGTCTAAATCATTAGTTGGAATAAAGAGTGCATGGGGAATGCAAGAAGAAGCATTTAAAAGTAATTTACCATTTGCAACAGATAAAATAAAAAAATCTCATGATTTTGATAGTAGATCAATGGGAACAGTATTTCCATTTACTACAACGGAAGTAGGACATTCAACAGGTGTACCAATAGGATTTAATAAACAAACAGGAACACCGATTTTATTTGATAACTTCCATCCATCACTTACAAATTATAATATGGTTATATTTGCTAAGTCTGGTGCTGGTAAATCAGTTACAATGAAAACTTTAATTTCACGTTCTTCAGTTCTTATGGGAATAGAAAGTTTAGCATTAGACGCTGAAGGTGAATATAGTATAGTCGCTGAAAGTTTGGGCGGAATTAATGTTGTATTGAGTCCAAATTCAAAAACTGTAATTAATTTATTTGATATAGAACCTGAAAATGTAAAAGATGAAATAACGGGAAGAGAAAGAACAGTTTTAAACGTAGAGAGTAAAGTAGAAGATGTTACACAAGCTTTGCTTACTATGGCTAGAGGTAGTACAAGAAGTTCTGAAGTAAATGAGTTAACAAAACAAGTAATTGCGGAAACAGTTGCGGAAGAATATGCAAGGCTTGGAATTAATAATAATCCAAGTAGCTTATATAGTGGACAAACTTTTCAACAAGGAGATAAACTTTATAATCAAAAAAAGGAAATGCCTACAATAGGAAGTTGGTATAAGAGCCTAGAGAAAAAAGCTCAGGCAAATACAAATAAAGATTATAGTTATCATTATAGTTATTTGCTAAAAGTAATGAAACAATATATAAGAGAATTTAACGGACAAATGGCATATTTTGATGGTCAATCAACATTTGACTTACTAGATGGAGCACCATTTATTAATTTAGATATTTCTCAATTAGAGGAAAGATTTGCAAGACCATTAGCACAACAAATATTACTTTCTTGGATATGGGAAAAGTTTGTAAAGAAAAATAGTGAAGATAGAACAAGAGCAAGACAAAAGAGGGTTATAGTCGATGAGGCTTGGATGTTATTACCATACCCAGAAGCTGTAGACTTTTTAAATACAATGGCTAGACGTGCAAGAAAAAGAAATGTATCTTTAGCAATTATTTCTCAAAGATTCCAAGACTTTTATGAAAAGCCAGAAGCTCAAGCTGTTTTGACTTCTTCTGATACAAAGTTGTTTTTAGCACAAGATAAATCAGAAATTCAATATTTAAAAGAAGTATTTAAGTTAAGTGAAGGTGAAGCTGGATTTTTAACAACTTGTTTAAAAGGTGAAGGATTATTAAAAGTAGGTTCAGAAACAGCAATAATTCAAATAGTTCCTACAGAAAAAGAATTTGAATTTGTTGAAACTAATATTAATAAACTGGTACAAATGAGAAGTAGAAAAACAGGAAATCTAGGGTAGTAAAGGAGGAAAATATGAAATTTTTTACGAAAAAGAGTACTATACAAAAGATTATATTAGCATTAGTTGTAATTATACTTTTTAACTTTGCTATTCCAGTTAAGGCTCAAGCAGATATTTGGGATGATATGGGAGGAAAAATTTTAAAAGAACTTTTAAAATTGGTTGATGCTCTTCGGAGATGTAGTTATGGGGGTTCTTAACAAAACAATGTTAGGAACTGATAAAATTTATGACTCGGTATTATTAGACACAGATGATGCAAGTGTAATTAATAAAGATGGTTCTCTTTATTCCAATGGAAATGAAACTCCAAGAAAAAAACTAACTGGTGGAGATTTTGGAGGAAATGGACTTATATTTGGAGGAGCATGGAAGATACCAAATATGTTATATTGTCCTGAAAATATATTCGCTAATAAAATTCCTGCATTTGATGTTAATTTTATACATCCAAATAAATATACAGGAGTTTATGGATCAACAGAGAAAAGCTATGCTGCGAGATTAGCTCCAACAATTGCTACTTGGTATAAAGCATTTAGAAATATTTCTGTTGTTGGGTTACTATGTGTTTTAGTTTATTTAGGTATAAGAATATTAATAGAAACCTCTGCTCAAGGAAAGGCTAAATATAAAGAATCATTAAAAAATTGGTTTGTTGCATTGTGTTTGGTTTTTGCAATTCATTTTATTATGGCAGGAACATTAATGATAATAGATAAAGTTACAGAATTGCTAAAAACATCTTTGGGTGATTCTACAATATATGTTGATGTCTCTACAGGAATAGATTCAAAAGTAAGTTTTAAAACAAATTTAACAGGATATGTTAGATTTTTGGCACAAAGTAGAGCATGGGGAGATGCAACAGCCTATACACTAATCTATGCAGTTTTGGTTATATATACAATAATGTTTACATTTACATATTTTAAAAGATTTTTATGGATGGCATTTCTTACTATGATAGCACCTTTGGTTTCATTAACATATCCGATTGATAAAGCTGGAGATGGTAAAGCTCAAGCATTTAATATGTGGTTTAAAGAATATATTATGAATGCAATATTGCAACCAGTGCATTTGTTGCTATATTCTGTAATGGTTTCATCAGCTATTGATTTAGCAACTGATAATCCAATATATGCATTAGTTACTATTGGATTTTTAATACCAGCAGAGAAATTTATTAAGAAAATGTTTGGATTAGATAAAGGTGAAACTGCTGGAGGATTAGGTTCTTTTGCAGGAGGAGCAATGACAATGAAAGCATTAGAAGGGCTTGGAAAAAAAGCTCCACCACCACTAGGAAAAGGAGGACCTGGAAAAGGTCAAGGACAACAAGAGGCATCTGAAAATGGAAATTATAAAATTAGACAAAATAAGAGAAGTACTTTAGAAGGTTTTAATGGAGAAGAAAACAATTTAGGAATTGAAACTTCAAAAAAAGATACTACTTTGGCAGAAGGCTCAGAATCAGATGGTATACTTAAGAATAAAATGACAGAGGATGACTCTGTAAATTATTCAGATGTTGATAAAAGTTTAGATGATAATTTTACAAAACGAAATATTGATTCAATGGAACAAATTAAAAATAATACCTTAGAACAAAATGAAGGAAGAAGAGTTCCAGTAAATTATAATAAAGAAAAAAATAATAAAATAGGAGTATCAACAGGTATTGCATTAAAGAGAACAGCAATAAGAGGCATAAAAAGAGGAGTAAATGGAAGTAAATTTGTTGCAAAAAAAGCATTGAGAACAGGACTAAAAGCTTCTGGTTCAGTAATGGGGGGAGCTATAGGTTTGGCTGCTGGAATTGCAAGTGGAGATCCATCAAAAGCTTTTCAATATGGTATGGCTGGTATAGCTGCTGGAAATAAAATAGGAGAAGGAGCATTTAATGGTGCAGAAAGAATAGGACATGGAGTAAAAAATGGTGTAAGTAATGCAGCAAATACTATAAAAAATGATTACAGAGAAGAAAAATATGGTTTAGCAGGAGCTCGTCAAAAACAAATATTTGAACAAAATCAAAAAGCTAAAAAAGCTTTTATGAAAGATGAAGAAGAAAAAAGAAAATATAAAGAAATGGCAGCTACATTAGAAGAAAAAAATGGAAGAGCTTATGACGTGGAAGAGCTTATGAATTCTGCTTTTGACTATAAAGTAGCAGGATTAGATGATAAACAAATTGAAACTGGATTAGAACTTGAAAGCAAGTATGGTGGAATTGGCGGTAAAAACCATGACCAAATGATGGATATAGTAGGATTAACAGGAAAATATAGTCAAGATTATATTTTAGATGATAAGAAGAGAAGTGCTATGGAAGGTTTTGTTGCAAGTAAAGTAAGTAATCCAAAACAACAACAACAAGTTATGCAATTATTTGCTGAAGCACATGGACAAGGTAATTATTATAAAAATATAAAGAAAAGTGAAAAAAATCAACAAAATCAAAAAACAAAAAGACGGAAATACAGCAAAAAATAAATAGTGATGATATTAGGAGGAAAATAATAAATGCATAATTTGATTAGAATGTATAATCAAAATAGAATAAAAATATGGATTATAGTGATTGGAATTATTATTGCAATCACTTTAGTTCAAATTATAAATAATGCTGTAAAAGAGAATAATATAGAAAAAAATAGAAATTTAATTGCTCAAGAACAGGAAAAATATAATAATCAAAAATATACAAATGAAAGTAAATCAATGGTATCTGGTGGAGTAGTGTCAGAAAGCAAGCAAAATACATATGGAAATTTAATAGACGAATTTTTTACTTATTGTATTAACAAAGAACCAGAAAAAGCATATGATTTACTTTCTTCTGATTGTAAAAAAGTATTATATCCTTCAGAAAAAATATTTGAAGAATTATATTATAATGAAAAATTTAATGGTAATAAAAAATATAGTTTTCAATCTTGGTCTTCTAGTAGTGAATATATATATTTAGTAAAAATTTACGATAATATGCTGGCGACAGGAAAAGATAATACATCTAATTATTTACAAGATTATGTAACAATAGTAGATGAAGGTAATAGTAATTATAAAATTAGTATAAGTAGTTTTATAGAAATAGAACCAATTGAAAAGAGTTTAAGTAAAGATGGAATTTCTATATTAATAAAAGAATCATATGTATATATGGATTATCAAGTTTTTAATATAGAAGTAAGCAATACAACTAATAATACTATTAGTTTGGTGGATTATAGTAACAACAAATCATTATGTGCAACAGATATTAATGGAATTGAATTTAATGCTTTATTAAATGAAAATACAGAAGAAGATTTTATAATTTCTAGTCAAAAAAAGAAAAATATTAAAATTAAATTTAGCAATTCATATAGAGTTGGTAATGGTATACAAAAAATTAAATTCTCTAATATAATAAAAGATTATAATTCATATTTAAATAATAAAGAAAGTTATAATGGTATAATAAATATAGAATTTTAAATGTAAAAAAATAATAAAAAAGAGGTGATAGTTTTGGAAAAAAATGATGAAAAAAAAGAAAATGATGTTGCACAAGATGTTGCAAGAGCTGTTAAAAATAAAGCAATGAATAAAGTAAAAAGTGCTATTGTGACGAAACTTGCAATAATATATGCATTTATTTTTGCAAAACTAATGCCTATAATACTTTTGGTTTCAGTAATTGTAGTAGTTTTTAATTGGCTTATAGAATTATTTCAAGGAGAAGATACAACACAAATTATTTATGCGTCATTATTAAATTCAGGTGTAATTTCAGATACAATGTCACAAGATTTTACTTCTTTAGTTGAAATTAAAGGAGATGAAAAAAATGGTTATTATTTAGCATTTAAAGATGATGCTGATGAAAAATTTGACAATGTAATTAAAGAATTAAATTCTACGCCTAAAACAGTAGTACCTTTAACAAAGGATTTTTTAAAGCAAATGGTAAAAGCTGAATTAGTAACTCAATATCCCAATCTTGGTGGAAAGACAGAAGGAATAAATCAATTTCAAGGAGCAATAAAGATTAGAAGAATTACACCAGATAAAAATTATGGAGAGATAAAAAATACATCAGGAGGAGAGACAACCAAACAAAATGTAACTTTTTCTGGTACAGATGTAGTAGGTCAAATATCTGATGAAGAAAAAATTTATAAAATAGGAATAATGGCAGCATATTCTACTGATAATCCGGGACATAGATCTCCAACACCTCAGAACAATGAAAAACAATTAAGCGAAGAAGAATTAACTGTAAAAGTAGCAAAATATATAGAACAAGCATTTAGTGTTTATGGAAATATTAAAGTTGTTCAAATTGGAAGTACAGAAGATAATCCAAATGTTTCTGATGATGGAAGACTTCAAAAAGCAAAAAATGAAGAAGTTGATGCATTAATAGGAATTGCATTTAATAGTGCTGGAGATGGAACAAAATACGAAAATGAAAATGGAATTTCAATTACATATAATCAAGATGGTGGATCTGATGAAAGTAGAAAATTAGGAAATATATTAAAAGAAGCTGTTTCTAGTAGTATGGAATTAAATAAAGGCAACTCTGATCAAACTGATACAACAAATACTTTAGGGACAAAAGATGATAGTTTTATTTCATTGACAATAAATGGAGGATATTTATCATCAACAAAAGATTATGCGATAATAAGTCAAGATTTAGGATTACAATTATATGCTAAAGGTGTAGTAAATGGTATTTTACAGTATTATAATATAGAAAACAAAGGTTATGGAACGATGATTGATGGTACTGAAAGTATATCTAGTACAGTAACTTCAACAGTAGTTGATTTAAAATATGTTCCTTTAGAACAATTTGAAAAAGATTTAACAGATGATCCTAAAAAGGCATTACAAGAATTTTCGTTAGATTCAAATTTTAAACTTGTTACAGCAACCTGGAGCTATTCAGGTGATGAAATAACAGTTACTAAAAATAATACAGCATTAGATTATAAAAGTATTATGAGTAAATATACAATGCCTATGGAATATATGTTATTCTGGTATATTGATACTGAAAGTGTTGAATTTGCATCTGGATTAGGACAACTTGCACTTAATAGTGAATTTGTAATTATGATAGAAGATAACGTTACTACAACTAGAGTTGAAACAACAACAAACGAAGAAACGGAAACAAAACAACAAGATGATAATGGAGATTATTCAATAGATGTAGAAAGTAAAAGTGAAGCATTACATGAAGTTGATAATCAAGTAAAAGTTACTGAGAGTACTTCTCCAAAAATAGAATTAATATATGCAGATACATGGTTTGTTAAATTTGATAACAAATTATTATTAGAACAGAATTCAAAAAATGCAAAAGCTAATGGAACTGTAAAAGAAAGTAATACAACATCAGAATCTACAAGTGTAAATACAGAGGAGTGGTCAGAGACTGAAACAATAAAAGAAACACATGTCGATGATGATGGAAATGAAGTTGAAGAAGAAAAAGAGATTACAAAAAATTATCAAAAAACTATAACAACAAAAGTAACAACAGATACAGATACGGTTTCTAATGAATATAAAGCAGGTGAATCTCAGATAACTGGAAATGAACAAAAATTTGTTACATTATTTAGAAAAAACGCAATTAAAGGAATGTTAATAGAATCATGGTTAAAAGATTTAATGGAAAATAATTCAAAAACAGCTAATATGGTAGATATTACAGACTATCTTATTTATAAGGCAACTGGTATAGATACAGGAGTTATGTCTTTTGATTTTAGTGAATATGCACCAAGTGCATTTAATACTAGTTCAGGAATTTATGGGAATTCTGTTGAGGAAAAAGTTTGGTTTGCATTAAAAGATGCTGGTTATAGTGAAGAAGCAACTGCTGGTGCAATGGGAAATATATATGCAGAATCGGGTTTTGATCCAACATTAGTAGAATATGGACAAACAGAAGAAAGAGGAGGTATAGGTCTATGTCAATGGACATTTGGAAGATGCCAAGCTCTTAAAGAATATGCTAATGAACAAGGAAAAGGATGGCAAGATGAACAAGCACAAATTGAGTATTTATTAATAGAATTAGAAGATTCAGGATATTTTAATGATCCAAGTTTATATAGTGAAAAATTTCCAAATGGAAAAAGCTCATGGACTGATGCTGATAGTGTAGAAAAAGCAACAAAAGCATTCTGTGCTACATTTGAAAGACCAAGTGCAAGTGCTTTTGAAAGTTCAATTCAAAAAAGAATAGATGCAGCAAAAGGTTATTATGAACAATTCCATGGAAAAACAAAACCGAGTGGTTCATCAACAGCTGTAGATGATGGTTATGGTTATACATCAATATATGAATCTAATTCTGGCAAAAAATTTAAAGAATATAAGCAATATGAAGGTTCGTATAAAGATACATTGTATATGCCATATGGTGAAAGCATTAGTTCTATAGGATGTTCAATTACATCAATTTCAATAGTCTTAACAGGTTATGGAAAAGATGTTAATCCTGGAAGTTTAGCCGGACATAATTATTTAGCAAATCATTTTACAGAATATGGAGTACAATGCTCAAGTGGAGCCGCAACATCAGATAATATTATAGAGCATTTAAAAAATGGAAAACCTGTAGTTGTTGAAATTTCAGGAACTTTGAAAGCAGGTGGAGCAAGTAAATATTATGGACAACATTTTATTGCTGTATTAGATATAAATTCATCTGGTGAGGTTTATGTTTCAGATCCAGGAAGTACAACAACAAATGGATGGGCAAATATAGATGATATTGTAGGAATTTCAAAAAGTGCATTATATGCAGAAAATTAAAAAAAGGAATGATTAAAATTGAAAAAAATAAAAACTTTAATAATAAGTATAATTATTTTAATCTTAATAATAAGTATAATTCTTTTAATATTCAACAAAAAAAATAATAGTGAAGATAATAAAATATATAGTAATAATGTTGAAGTCATTAGTGAAACATCAGAAGATAATAGAAGTGATATTACAACAACAAATTATTATATTATTCAAAAATGTATTTCTCAGTATTTTGGAATTATAAACAAAAATAATCCAGCATATTATCGAGTAAATGATAATGGTGAAAATGTAAAATTTGTAGATGAAAGCTATATAAAAGGAAGAATATATGATATATTAAGTGAAAATTATATAAATAAAAATAATATTACCCCAAATAATGTATATTCTTTCGTTGATAATATAACAGAAAATGTGAATTTTAGTATCTTAGATGCTAAAGTTGTAAAAAATGATAATATAGATCAATATATAGTCTATGGATTTATACAAAATTCTGAAAATAAATTTATTGCAAATAAATATTATATAATTAATTTAGATGAAAGTAATAATATATTTTCAGTAGAACCTATTTCTAAAAAATATGATAATTTAAATGATATTTCTGTTGATGATGTAAAAATAGAAAAAAATGAAAATAATAAAATACCAACTGTAAAAATAAATTCAGAAATACAATGTAAAAATTATTTAACAGAATTTAAAAGAATAATGTTAAGTAATCAAGAAGTAGCATATGAATATTTGGATAAAGAATATAAAGAAAAGAGATTCGGAAATTTAAATCAATTTAAAACTTACGTAAATAACAATAAAGATGAATTAAAATCTTTATCAGTTTCTGAATATCTAGTTAATGTATATGATGATTATACAGAGTTTGTTTGTAAAGATAAATCAGGAATAATTTATACATTTGATGCAGAAACACCTTTAAAATATACAGTAAAATTAGATACATATACAATTATATCAGATAAATATAAGAGTGAATATGATTCAGCAGAGACACAGAAAAAAGTGCAAATGAATATTGATAAATGGGTCCAAATGTTAAATAATAGAGATTATTTTTCAGCATATAATTTATTAGATGAAACATTTAGAAATAATACATTTGGAAGCCAAGAAAAATTTGAAAAATATATGAGGGAAAATTATTCTTTACAATATTCAATAACATATAATGAATATAAAGAAGAAAATGATATATCAATAATGAGTATAACTTTAAAGGATATTTTAGGTAAAGATGCTACAACAAAAGATTTAAAAATAATAATGCAATTAAATAATAATTATGATTTTGTTATGTCTTTTGAGATTTAAAATAAAAAATAAAAATAAATAAGAATTTCTTATTTATTTTTATTTTTTTATTATTATTAAAAATATTATTTTTGGGTTATAAAAAATAATATAATTAAATAAATAAATTTATTTTAATTAAAACAATTAATAATTATTTTAATTAATTCGTTATTTAAAAAATAATTCTTAATTAATGGAATTTGAAAAATTAAAATAAAAATAATAACTGTAATAAAAACACTAATTAAAGATTTTAAATATTCTTTAAATGTTTTTTTATATTTTATTTTATAACCTCTATTTTTTAAATCTTGAATATAGGCATCATAATAAGCTTTATTAATGGCTTCATTATATTTTTGTCGAATATTTTCAGAATGATTATTATTAATATTTTTATTATTATTTAAATTATTTTTATTAATATCATTATAATTTAAATTTTCATTAATTTTGTTATTAAAATTATTATTAAAATTATTATTAATATTATTTTTATAATTAATTAAATTATTTTTTAAATAATTAATTTCATTTTTTAATTTTAAATTTTCATTAATTAAATTATTATAATCCTCAATAGAAAATTCAGTTTGTTTTAAATTTAAATCATAATTTTTTCTTTTTTCAGAATTTGATAAAACTTCAAAAGCCTCATTAATTAATTTTATTTTTTCTTCATATTCATTTTTTAAATTATTATCTTGTAAATCAGGATGATATTTTTTTACTAATGTTTTATATGCTTTTTCAATTATTTCTTGAGATGCATTTTTATTTACTTCTAAAATATCGTAATAATTTTTTTCCAACTAAATCAACCCTTTCATAATAAATATACCATAAAAATTAATTTATTAAAATAAAAAACACAAAAAAAGTTAATTTTCATATATTATATCAGGTGATAAATATGGAAATTGGATTAGCCTTATCTGGTGGAGGAGTAAAAGGTGCTGCGCACATAGGAGTATTAAAGGCTTTGGAAGAAGAAAAAATTAAAATTGATTATATTGCTGGTACATCGTCAGGAAGTATAGTTTCAACATTATATGCTGCTGGATTTTCTCCAGATGAAATTTATTATATTTTTAAAAAATATTGTAAAAAAATAAAATATGTCGATATTAAAAATATATTTAAATTATTTTTTGGATTATTTACTACATTAACAATTACTATTGATGGATTAAATTCAGGAAAATCTATAAAAAAATTAATTAATAAAGTTTGTGCTAAAAAAAATATTTATAATATTTCTGATATAAAAATGCCACTAGTAATTCCAAGTGTTAATATGAATAATGGAGATGTTGTATGTTTTTCTTCTTCAAAGATAAGAAATTTTTCGAATAAAACAATTTTTGTTAATGATGCAAATATAGGGGAGTGTGTTCAAGCAAGTTGTAGTTTTCCAACTGTTTTTTCTCCATGTTCGTATAAAGATATTAAATTAGTTGATGGTGGAATAAGAGAAAATACTCCTTGGAGAGAACTTAAAATGATTGGAGCAGATGATGTTATAAGTGTTGTTTTTGAAAACGAGGTTGATAATAATTGTTGTAAAAATTTAGTAGATGTTGCTTTTCGTTCTTTTGAGCTTATGGGAAAAGAGCTTTCTAAATATGAGCTGGAGGGTGCAGATTATTTAATTAAAATTAAGAGTAAAAAGGTTTCTTTACTAGATATGAGCAAAATTGATGAGTTTTTTGAATTAGGGTATAGGACTACTAAAAATTTTTTAGAAAAAAATAAAGAAAAAATAAAAAATAATAGGAAATAAAATCCTATTATTTTTTATTTTATAATAAAACAGTCTCTTTATTATTATTTTTTCCATCTAAAGCTTTTTTCTCATATTCTTGTCTAGCTAAATTATCTTTAGCAACAGTCATTAAAAGTTTAATTCTATTAGCTTGATTTGTTTCACTAGCTCCTGGGTCATAATCGACTGGAGAAATATTAGCTTCAGGGTATTTTTCTCTAATTGTTTTAATAACTCCTTTACCAACAACATGGTTTGGTAAGCAAGCAAATGGTTGTACACAAATAATGTTTGGTATATCATGTTCCATATATTCAATCATTTCTGCTGTAAGGAACCATCCTTCACCAGTTTGATTTCCTATTGATAAAACATCTTTTACTTTATCTTCTAAGTGCCAAATGTCACAAGGTTGTAAGTAACCTTTCTTAGAACTTGCTAGAGCTTTTTTAATGTCTTTTTCTAATATATCTATTAATTTTATAGCAATTTTACTTATTTTTGCAGATGTTTTATTTGTATTTAATAATGAATTAAATGTTATTTTGTGTGTTGCCATAAATTTAACAAATCCCATAAAGTCTGGTAAGATTACTTCTGCTCCTTCTTTTTCAAGCATATCAGCTGCAAAGTTGTTTCCAAATGGGTGATATTTTATTAGAACCTCTCCAACAATACCAACTTTTGGTTTTTTGTGTGTTGTGTCAAGTTCAATTTTTTCAAAATCATTTACTATATCGTATATACTTTGTTTGAAATCTTTTATAGTTGATTTTCTAACTAAGTTTTTACATTTAATCATCCATTCATCAAATAATTTTTGTGTTTCGCCTTTATTTATTTCATAAGCTCTATTTTTTGTTAACATTTTTTGTAGAAGATCTGCATATAATACACATTTTATCATTCTTTCTATCATTTTTGGTGTTAACTTAAATCCAGGCATTTTTTCCATTCCTACTACATTGAATGATATTACAGGCACATTGCTAAATCCTGCATCTTTAAGAGCTTTTCTTATAAATCCAATATAGTTTGTTGCTCTACATCCAC
>OJNH01000544.1_pt1 | contig 33325 bp, 29 predicted proteins | sample 1597361 | NCBI WGS metagenome assembly OJNH01 (sample SAMEA2452136, study PRJEB22498) | human gut metagenome | biome: human feces; feature: human gut; material: feces | place: Australia | collected 2012
CATATCTAAATAAACAGATTTTGCAAAACATACCAACAATAAAGTATTATTGTTGGTATGTTTTTTTATTACTCTTTATAAAAATTCCTTATATACGTTCTCCATAAATTATCTCCAAACAACAAACTTGTTCTAAAAGTTATGAGCGGAGGACTAATAAATGTGAATAAAAAAATTTTGATTTCAACTTTAGATTTCACTGTAAAATATGATTTAATAATATTAACAGATACTTCACTCCTGACTTTTCCAAAAAGGAAAGTCAGGAGGTGAAACAGATGTTCAGCTATTTTGACTATTTATTAAAGCAATTACTTTTCGAGAAATATCCTCAAACAAATGATGATTTTGCAGATATTGCACAAATCACCCCAAAGGCTATAACAGAGGAATACCGCAAATTCTTGGATAAAGTATCAATAAGAATAATTATTGATATGTTTGAACAAGAGGAATATGTAAATGCACTAAAGAAGTTTAAGGAATTAAAGCTTGGCGGCGAAAATACAATCCCTGCAACGGAGAGCCTTTACAACGCATATTTCCCGAACTATGAATACAGAGAATATCCGCTTTCGGAAGAAGATAACGCGATGTATTCGGATATTACTGTTGCATCGCTTACATATGACGCAACAAAGCAGAAGTTAAAGTATATGAATCAGCTTTATAACGACGGACTTATCAGCCCTGAATGGTATCTTGACAAGGACGGCAATCAAAAGCAAGCTGATTTTGTATCGGGTAAAGCAGGCGTGTTCGGTTTCTATTTGTCACAAAATCCTCCTGTACTTCAAACATTATTGCAAAATTGCCCTGACGCAAAGGTTGCAGTGCTTGACGCAGGTGCAGGTTATCCGGAGGGCACAAAGCCTGCCGGCAGAGCAGATTGGCCGTTTGGTATGGTAAGCGGTATCAGTGTTGACTGTGAACACCCTGAGGCAGTGCTAATGTATTTTGAGTGGCTTGCACAAGATGAAAACTTGTTCGTAATGCAAAACGGTATCGAAAATGTTACATATAAGGTTGAGGATGAAATTCCTGTACTTATTGATGATTACACAGGTGAAGAAAGATTGAACTACAATTCAAATAAAGATATGTGGTGCCTTGTAACAGAGGGTAAGGACTACGGCAGTGATGAGAAAAACCTTGCCGTACAAAAGAAAACATACGCACCGGCGGGATTTGAGGACTTAATTCAACAGTCATATGACGGTTATCAAAAGACTAAGGAATATAAGTATACAGATTTCTTGTTCGACAGATCAATCGACAGCCTTTCACAGTATGCCGAAACTTTAAAGAGTAAGTGGGAAGTTATTCAGGTTGATTTGATTAACTGTAAGCCTGAAGAATTTGACGCGAAGTATGAGGCTGCTTGCAAGGAATACCTTGACGCAGGTTATCAAGCGGTTCTTGACGAAAAAGAACAGGCTTATGCCGATATGAAAAAGTAATAAAAAAACGATTAAAAGGATAATCTCGGAGATTATCCTTTTTTAATTGACAGCATAGAGCTTAAATGATAGAATAATGTTATAAATTTATTAAAGAAAATAGGGAGAAATGATGAATAAGAAAACTGTTTCAAAAGTAAATTTGTTTTTCGGCGGACTTGTTTCGAGAATGGAAGAAAACAAAGATTTTTTTAATGATATTACTATTAATTTAAAGTCGGGAACTAAGAATTTCCCTGCAAAAATATTGTATACGGACGATATAACTCTTGATTATCAAGCGGTTAAACGCAAAGTGGAAAAAGACGGTTTGTGGGATATAATCGCGGAAGAATTGCTTAAATATGACGAGGCGCAGATAATTTACAGCGAACGCGGTGCGAAGATTGTAATTGACGCAAACGATAAAAAAGTCAATATGCGTCACGAGGATGTTACGAAAGAGATAAATAAGACGAGCGTTGTGCAGACGGGCAGAGAGTATGTCGTAAATCCCGCACTTGCGAAAGATTTGCTTGAAGAAATAGGCATACTTGCCAAGAACGGCAAGATTAAAAATGATAAAATCCGTAAGTATAATCAGATTGATTATTTTGTTGAATTAATGCAGGGGGTGCTTAAAGAAATCGGTGACAGGGACGAATATGTTATTTTTGACGCGGCTTGCGGTAAAAGCTATTTGTCGTTCGTTATGAATTTTTATTTGAAAGAAATACTTAAAAAGAAGTGCCATTTTATCGGCGTTGATTATTCCGAAACTGTAATAGATGCGTCAAAGCGAATGGCTAAAAATCTCGGATACAACAATATGGAGTTTATCAAAGCTGACCTTACGGAGTATACACCGCCTATAAGACCCGATATAGTCGTGTCGCTACACGCTTGCGATACCGCAACGGATATGGCACTTGCACTCGGTATAAGAGCAAAGTCGAGAGCGATTGTGTCTGTTCCGTGTTGCCATAAGGATATTTTAAAACAGTATTCGTATGAGCCGTTTGAGGCGATAACAAAGCACGGCATTTTAAAAGCCAGACTTGCCGATACATTGACGGACGGACTTCGTGCGGCATATCTTGAAAGTGTCGGATATAAGGTTAGTATGATTGAGTATATATCACCGCTTGAAACCCCTAAAAATATTATGATTCGTGCGGTGTATACAGGCAAGAAAAACGAAAAGTCAAAACAGGATTTTGAAAATCTGAAAGAAATGCTGAATGTTAAACCTGCTATTGAAAGATTTTGTCGAAAGGGTGAAATATAATGAATTTTGAAGAAAAAACAGTGTCGAGCGAAGAAATTTATGACGGTAAAATCATAAAGGTGCGTAAGGAAAAAGTCGAACTTCCCGACGGACGTTTGGCAACGCGTGAACTTATCGGTCACCCGGGCGGTGTCGGAATTATTGCGGTTGACGGGGACGGTAAGGTGTTTATGGTTACGCAGTACAGAATTGCCGCTAAGTCGGAAATGCTTGAAATCCCTGCCGGTAAAATGGAGTACGGCGAAGATCCTTTGGAATGTGGTGCAAGGGAGCTTATTGAGGAAACGGGATACAAGGCGGAGGAATTTACACATCTCGGCGAATATTACGCAACACCGGGATATTGTGAAGAAAAACTTAATATTTTTCTTGCAAGAAAACTTACTTTTGTTGGTCAAAACCTTGACGACGGCGAATTTTTGAATGTGTCAAAATACAGCCTTGACGAACTTTATCAAATGGTAATGGATAATAAAATTTATGACGCAAAAACCGCTATTGCAATACTTAAAGTAAAAGCAATATTGGGTTAATGCACTGATGACAATGTTTTTTGTACTATACATTAACAGAATGTATAGCGGAGGGGATATGATGAAAAGGAAAATATGCTTTATATTTGAATTACTGCTGAAAATCGCGACAATTATTTTCGCATTTTGGGGAGTGTGTCTGCAAGCAAGAGATGACGGCGGATTTATTCGCAGTAATACATATTTGTATTTTACAATTATAAGTAATTTAGAAACTGTTGCTATTGTCGGAGTGTTTATAGGGTTGCGAATAGCAGAAACGATAAGAGGAAAAATTATTTCAAAACCGTTGTTTGTACTTAAATTTATGATTACAGCGGCAATGACAATTACTTTTACAGTTGCGGCACTGTTGCTTGCACCATTTAAGGATAATGCGTATTTATTTTCGATGAAGAATCTTAGCTTGCATATAATTGCACCGATTTTGATGATAATAGATTTCCTTTTATTTGACAGATACTATGAATATAAGTGGAGAATGACTTTGGTAGGATTTGTATTACCGCTTTTGTATTTGGCAGTGACGTTGCTGATTTCCGTAAAGGGGATTACATATTCAAACGGAACAAATTTTCCGTATTATTTTCTTAACTATCGTGAACTTGGCTGGTTTAATCTGAATGGAGGTATGCCCGGTGTGGCTTGGTGGATTTTGATTGTCGCGGTAATGGCGTTTGCCGTGACGTATCTGCTATTGGCATTTAAACGTGCGGTGATGAAAATTCAGGGTATAAAAGATTAATGATTGAGTAAAAGACTGCTATGCAGTCTTTTTTTATATGTTGACAAACTACATATATAGTGATAAGATATACATAGTAATTCTATGTATACAAAGAGGAGAGTTGCAAAATGAAAATCAATAAAGAACTTATGAAAGGCAGTACATCAATATTGATATTGACTCTTTTAAAAAGTGAAGATATGTACGGCTATCAAATCACGCAGGAACTGGAAAGGCGTTCGGACAGCACATTTGAAATGAAAGAGGGGACTTTATATCCTATGTTGCACGCACTTGAAAAGGAAGGTGCGGTTGAGTCGTATTGGTACGATACAGATGAGGGACGCAGGCGAAAGTATTATAAACTTACTGATACAGGCAAAGAAATGCTTGAAAGCAAGCAAAAAGAATGGAATGTGTTTAAGAAAGCTATGAACAGTATTATAGGAGAAGAATGTTATGAGTGACAGAATCAATGACTTTCTTGACAAAATATGTGCAAGTGTGAAGTATAGAACAATGCACAGCGAAATACGTGAGGAATTTAAAAATCATATAGATGAAGCGGTGTTTGAATTTGAAAAATTCAGCAGAGGTCACGAAGCGGCGGTGAATATGTCGCTTTCAAAATTGGGTAATGCAACGGAAATAGGCGAAGAATTAAACCGTCAGTATCGTATGCCGTTTGACAACAAATTCGGTCTTGCAATATGGTCGGGTATTGTGACGTTAATCGTTTATACGGCATATCCGCTTATATATAAAATTCAAAACAGAACGATAAATTTAAGAGGTTATGAAACTTCCACTGTTATTATGCTGATTGTATTGCTTGGTTTGGTGAATTTCTTCTACTTAAGACGAGGACGGCTGAAAATATCGGTGCGTGACTGGTTACATATAATGATAGGCTTTTTAAGCGGCTGGGTGATTTCAATGGTGTTACTGTTATCAACGTCGTGTATATCTAAATATGGGTATTACTTGTATTGTACCGATGTGAAAATACCGTTTGCACCGCTTTATGTACCATTTTTGCCTAAAGACCACTTGGTGTTCGGTGTAGAATTTTTCTGCTGGTGGTTTTGCTTTATGGTGTATATGATAGCCGTAAAAAGTCGAAGAAAAATAAAACCGTTTTCGGTGTTTACAAAGTTTAGCTGGGCAAGTGAGGGTATATTTTTTGAAGAAACAAAAGAACTGATAGACGGTCGGGACAAAAATAAACAGAATTAGTTAGGAGGAAATTTTATGAAAAAGAGAATTATATCAATTTTATTGGCTCTGTCAATGACAGTGAGTGCAGGTGCTGCGGTGCTTGCCGCACCGTCGGACATACCGTTTGAACAGAGGACAATGGCGGTAGATACGGTAAAGGCGGACAAGGCTATCGAAGCGTTTGAAAGCGATTTGAAGAAATCGAACAATTATGATAAGGTATTTGAAGATTATAAATCATTGATGGATTTGTCGGTAGAAATATCGGACATTATGACATTAAATTGGGCAGAAACCGAAAAGCTTAATAATGGTATGAATGTGACATCTACGAGGGACGAGCTTAATAAAAATTACAACGAGTGTACCGAATACAGAGAAAAGATTGATGAGCTGGTAAAGTCAATTCTTGAAAGTAAATATGCTGATGAATTTAAAAAGTATTGGGGCGATGACAAAACCGAAAAAGTCCAAAATATGAGCGGCGTAGCAGATACGTCGGCGAAAGAGTTTAATGACAGATATTATGAGCTGTTAAATAAAAATGCGGACGGCAAAGAGTTTGCAAGTCTGCTTAAAGAAGTGATTGCACACAATAATATCAATGAAGAATTAGATGAAGAAACTGCTGAAAGATTACATAAAATAATCAACTATTGCAATAGTATTTCTGATTATGGGTATTATGTGAATAAATTCAACAATTACGGAGCACATCTTGGATTGACGGAGCTTAAAGGCGAAAATAATATTGAAAATCCGATTGAAAAACTTGTGTTTGTAGGTGAGATTAATGAGCGTTTGAAAAAAGCATATGACTATATGGTTAAAAACAATTTGTGCTTTTATGATGATAACGGAAAAGATATGGCAGGAGCTACATTCCAATTAATCGGAAGTGAAGATTCTGAAATTGTGGCATTTGGCGACAATGATGTTATGAGAACGCTTATACACGAATTCGGACATTATCAAAATTTTTTCGGAAAAGAAGTAGACAGTGAAGATTATTATTTCGGAGCAGTTCATACGTCGCCGATAGTTGAATTTGATTCGCAGATGTTTGAACTTATTGCAACGGATTATTATGATGAAATATACGGAGATAATGCAGGTGCAATGAAGTTTGATACTCTTGTATCGCGTTTCCAAACAATCACGAGTGCAACAATGGCATATTTTGAAAATTCGTTATATAATGATAATGTACTTAAAATGAGCGACGAAGATTTGGACAAGACGCTTACAAATCAGTTCGGTGAGGAATGGTATAAAACGTGCCAATTTTGTTTTACAAATCCGGGTACTTACTTAGGATATTCGCTGACTATGTTTAATGCGATACAGGTATATGATATTTTCTTAAAGGACAAGCAAGCGGGTATAGACAAATATTTTGAGGCTTGTGCTTGTGAGGGTGATACATACGAGGAAGTAACCGAAAAACTCGGACTTGTCAGTGCGTTTGACGACAATGCCGCCCAATATTTAAAGAATATTACAAATGATATTTTCAAAACAGAGTATGGCATTGATTATGATACAGCACTTGATTATTTTGAAAACGGTACATATTTGGGAAAGGTTTTTCCTACCGAACAAAAAGTATCTGTAAATGGCGGAGAAGCTCAAAAATTGATTGCGTATAACAGCAGTGGGTTTAACTATATAAAAATTCGTGACCTTGCAAGACTGTTAAACGGTACAAGCAGTCAATTTGATGTGGAATATGATGAAACAGTTGGTAAAATCAACATTTTAACAGGTAAGCCGTATACGGCTAACGAAAATGATACAGATGAAATTTCGGAGGTTAAAACCGCCGGACAAAAAGCAGCTGGAACATATTCGCTTTGTCGTAACGGTGAAAATGTGCGTTTCGGAGGAATGATTTTTGTAAACGGTTATAACTGTTTCTTACTCAGGGGACTTGCCGAAAACAAGGTGCTTGGGATTAATGTTGACTATGACGAAGAAACGAACACCGTTTTAATATACACCGAATAATAAAACCAAAACAACTGATTTTTAATTGACAAGCAACAAAGGATAATGATATAATAAACTAATAAGAAAAGTTTTTAAGGAGAGTAGTAAAATGGGTTATTATTTTGATGACAGTCAAAGCATTAACGCTTACGAGGGCACTGACCCGCAGGCGATAATTTCATCGCTTGCATACAGATATATGGGACAAAATCTAAAGCACGGACTTTATTATCGTGCATACACAAACAACGGTATCGTTCGTACAACCGATTACAGATACCTTGTTGATTTTAACAAGATTTTCCCTGACAGCAAGGACAAGGAATGTGTATGGGCATTCACAAAGTTCTATTCAGCCGGTAAATCTTCATTCGGTTGGGATATAAACTGTTTCGGACCTATGGTTGTATATGTAAACGGCGAAGTTGCATATAAGTCTGATATTTTCAAAGAGAGATATTCTGAAACTTCAACGCGTGTATTTATGGATGTTGAAGAAGGTTGGAACGACATCAGAATTCAATTCAAAAAGACAAAGGCGGGCTTCGGCGGTCAGTTCGGTACATGGATCGGTAAGTGGGATATGTACACACTTATGCCGACAAAGGAACGTGACGGTCAAGAGGGCTTTGTATTTACAGAACTTGTTCCGGACGATTATGTGCCTGAATTTGAAATCGGTATGAGCGAAAAGGACTTTGACAAAAAGCTTTATCCTGTAATAAACTGGTCTGATGACGAAATGAAAAAGGGTCAGCTAACTCGTATGTTCGGTACACCTAACGGTCAATATGCCGTAGGTTACACAAAGGTATTTGCTGACGATATTAACAACACAACACACAAGTTTACTCTTGATACAAAGGGTGAAACAGTTGTGTATATAGATAAGAAAGAAGTGTTCAAGACAAAAGGCGGCAAAGAAACTTTTGACGCTACACTTCCTCTTGGCACATATGACATATATGTAAAGTGCATTTGCAACGGCAGTGACTGGGGTTACACACTTGAATGTGACACTGTTGAATTTGAAAGTGCGGCAAGAGTTAAGGGTACAGATGACGTATGGATGTATATCGGTACATTCGTAAACGATTTTGAATTTCCGTTTGACACTGCGTCTGATATGCTTCACATTGTCGGTGAGCCTGCTACATATTGGAGATTGGACGCACCTGATACATTCGTAAGACCGTATAACGAAAATACACTGTTCGGTCGTTGGAACTACCCATTGGGTGTTACAATGTACGGACTTCTTCATACAGCCATTGCAATCGGTTCGGAAGATATAAAGAATTACATAAAAGACCACGTTCAATTATGTATTGATACGCTTGAATATGCACTTTGGGATAAAGAGCAGTACGGCGGTGCTACGAGTATACACAACTTGCTTACAAGTATCGACAGCCTTGACGACTGCGGTTCATTTGCGTCAATGATGCTTGAAGTAAACAAGTATCTTGGACTTCGTGACGTAAAGAAAGTTGCCGATTATGTCGGTGATTATATTTACAACCACCAGTCAAGACTTGAGGACGGTACATTCTTCCGTAAGGAAATGATGCACCACTTCCATAATATGACTATGTGGGCGGACGATTTATATATGTCAGTTCCGTTCCTTGTAAGATATTCACAGTTTACAGGCGACCAAAAGTATCTTGACGATGCGGCAAATCAGTTCTTCGGCTTTAAGAAGCGTTTGTTTATGCCGGAAGAAAAGATTATGTCACACGTTTATGACTTTAAATATGATTCAAAGACAAACGTTCCTTGGGGACGCGGTAACGGTTGGGTAGTATTCTCAATGACAGAATTGCTTGAAGTTCTTCCTGAGGACCATCCAAAGAGAAACGACCTTATTGAGTTCCTTAACACTTTATGCGAGGGTTATCTTGCATTGCAGGACGATGAGGGAATGTGGCACCAGGTACTTAACGACCACGAATCATATCCTGAAACATCTTGTACATCAATGTTTATATATGCGTTCTCAAGAGGTATTCGTTTCGGCTGGCTAAAGAATCCTGAAAAGTACGTTAAGGCTATATACAAGGCTTGGAAAGGTATTTCTAAGACAAGTGTTGACTCAAACGGTAACGTATACGGCGTATGCCGCGGAAGTGAGTTCTCGTTTATTGCCGACTACTATAAGTATGAACTTGGCTGGAACTTAAACGATACACACGGTACAGGTATTGTTATGCTTGCGGGTATCGAAGTTATCAGACTTAACAAATTCTTAGCCGAATAAAACTTTTAGTCATAATTAACAAATAAAAATGACGGATTAAAATCTGTCATTTTTTTATCGTTAAATTGAACAAAAAACCACTGATTTTTTTATGGACTTTTAAACGGTTAAAGTGTTATTATAAATAATATTGTTTTAAATATATTTATGCGAAAACATAATTTGAGTGGTGAATTTATACAAAACCACAAAAAAAATTAATAATTTTTGCAGTTTATTCACAAAATCTATTGCAAAAGTTAATAAAATAAGCTATAATATATTTATCAGTTTTTAGTCTTTGTGCAATTTGCGGATACTTGCCCGGTTTCTGCTGATTTCGATTGACTTGAAACAACAACAGTAAACTTTTTTAGGGAGGGTCTACTATGGCTAAAGCTCAGAAAGTCGTGCTTTCACCTGAGGAGAAAGCAGAGGCGAAACAAAAAAGATGGGCACAAATAAAGAGAGATAAGTGGATGTACTTATTATTATTGCCCGGCTTTTTGTATTTTATAATCTTTAAGATTGTTCCGATGTGGGGTATTCTTATTTCTTTCAAAGATTACTACGCAGGAATTCCGTTCTTCGGTTCAAACTTCTTTAACGGTTGGATTGGTTTTGATAACTTCAAGAACTTCTTTACAGACTCAAGTTTCTTGCAACTATTGAGAAACACTCTAATCATTTCGGGAATGAACATTATATTCTTCTTCCCGTTGCCGATTATTTTGGCACTTTTACTTAATGAAATCAAAGTACAATGGTATAAGAAAGTTCTTCAAACACTTGTTTATGTACCTCACTTTGTATCAATGGTTGTCATCGCATCTATCACATTCATGCTTGTTAAGACTCCGTCAATGGATGGTATGAGCGGTGGTGCGCTTTATGAAATTGTAAAGTCAATGACAGGTAAAAACCTAAATGCACTTGGAAGTCCTATCGCAATTTATTGGGTGCTTCTTATCCAAAACATTTGGAAGGAAACAGGTTGGGGCACAATCATCTTCCTTGCAGCTTTGGCAGGTGTTGACGTAGAACAATACGAGGCAGCTATCGTTGACGGTGCTAGCCGTTTCCAACAGCTTATATACATAACATTGCCGGCAATCATGGGCACAGTTGTTACAATGTTTATCTTGCGTATGGGTAGCGTTCTTGATACAGGTTTTGAGCAAATCATCCTTATGCAGAATGACCTAAACAGAATCACATCAGAAACATTCGATACATACGTTTACCAAATAGGTAGAGTACAGGGTAACTACGGTTATTCAACTGCCGTAAGTTTGTTTAAATCTGTAATCAGTATCATATGTATTCAGACAGCTAACCGTCTTGCTAAGAAGGCCGGTCAGGATGGTCTATTCTAATAGAAGGAGGAAAATAAGACATGATTAGTATAAAAAGAAGAAGTGTCGGTGATATAATTGCTAATGTAGTAATATACATATTACTTACTCTTATAGCAGTTATCATGGTTATACCTTTCATATACGTTATTGCAGCGTCTTTTGCGACTGAAGCGGAAATTCAAACAAGACCGATTTTCTTTATTCCTGATAGTCCTACTCTTGACGCTTATGCAAGAATTTTTGATATGAACGATATGGGTACAAGAGTATTCCATTCATTGTTAATTTCAGTATGTGTAACAGCAATAGGTACATTTATTAACCTATTCTTTACAACAACAATGGCATACGGTCTTTCAAGATCAAATCTTATAGGTAAAAAACCACTGCTTAATATGGTTCTTTTCACAATGGTATTTGGCGGCGGTATGATTCCGTTGTTCTTGGTTGTTAAAGGACTTGGTATGTACGATACATATGCAGCACTTATTTTGCCGGGTGCAATCAGTGCGTATAATATGATTATCGTAAGAAACTTCTTTATGGAACTTCCTAGAGAACTTGAAGAGGCCGCATCTATCGACGGATGCAGTGATATTGGTATCTTCATAAAGATAGCACTTCCGTTGTCACTTCCGTGTTTGGCTACATTCGGTTTGTTCTATGCGGTTGGTCACTGGAACAACTACTTTGGTGCTCTTCTATATCTTGAAGATTCAACAAAGTTCCCATTCCAGCTTGTGCTTAGAAATATCGTAATGCAGACAGCTGAAACACAAACTGACCCGAATGCGCTTATTCCGGAAGATACATTGAAGATGGCTGTTATCGTTATCGGTACAGTTCCTATTCTTATCGTATATCCGTTCCTACAAAAGCACTTCGCAGCAGGTGTTATGGTCGGTGCCGTTAAGGGTTAATTAAGAGAGTTAATTTAAGAAAATAATTTTTTAGGTAGTTTTAAATGAATTATTGCGGCATAGCCGCTTAATTAGAGAAAAACATATATTTAAGGAGGAAAATACAATGACACAAACTTGGAAGAAGATTGCTACTGTTTCACTTGCAGCAGTAATGCTTACAGGTTCACTTGCCGGCTGCGGTAAAAAAGCAGTTTCTATCGACAAGGAAAATCCATCAATTAATGTTATGACAAAGGCTTACAATACAGAATCAGCATCACCGGACAGCCCTGTTCTTCAAAAACTTGAAGAATTTCTTGGTACAAAGCTAAATATCACTTGGGTACCGTCAACAAGCTATGACGAAAAGGTTACAGCTGCTATGGGTTCAGGTGAATATCCACAGGTTATGCTTGTTGGTTCAAGAAGTTCAAGCGTTATCCAAAACTCAAGAGCAGGTACATTCTGGGATGTTACAGATAAGCTGACAGATGCTGAAAAGTTCCCAAATCTTGCTCAAACAGATCCAACTGTAAACCACAACACATCAATCGACGGTAAAGTTTACGGTGTATATCGTTCAAGAGAGCTTGGTAGAGCCGGCGTTTCAATCAGAAAAGACTGGCTTGATAAGCTTGGTCTTGAACAGCCAAAGACTATAGATGATTTCTATAATGTACTAAAGGCATTTAAGGAACAGGATCCTGACGGTAACGGTGCTAATGATACATACGGTATGATCGTTACAGATTACCTTGACGGTCCTCTTAACAATATTGCTATTTGGATGGGCGCTCCTAACCAGTATGGTCTAAAGGACGGCAAGCTTGCTCCTGCATTTATGTTTGACGAATATCTTGAGGCACTTAAGTTCATGAACAAGTGCTATAACGAAGGTCTTATCAACCAAGATATGGCTACATATTCATCAGATAAGTGGAATGAGCAGTTCCTATCAGGTAAAGCCGGTGTAATCATCGACGTTGCCGACAGAGCAAGAAGACTTGCACAAAATATCCAAGCTATCGATCCTAACGCAGTTGTTGACGTATTCGGTTACGTTACAAAGGACGCAAGCTCAGAACCAAGAACACTTCCTACAACAGGTTATGACGGATACTATGTATTCCCTAAGACATCTGTTGCTACAGAAGAAGACCTTGACTTCATTCTTGGCGTAATGGATAAGGCTAATGAACAGGAAGCTCTAAACCTAATGAACTACGGTATCGAAGGCAGAAACTATGACCTTGACGCTGACGGTTATGTAGTTAAGAAGGACGATGCTAACCTAACTAAAGAATATAACGACCTTAACCAATTCTCAACAGGTATAGTTGCTACAAAACTTCAAATTAAGTATGCAACAGACGTTGCTGAAAAGATTCAGGAAGTTTATGATGAAAACAAACTTCATACAGTTGCTAACCCTGCTGAACCATATGTATCAGATACATATTCAACAAGAGGTCCACAGCTTGACGCTATCATGAGTGAGGCTAATACTAAGTTCATCGTTGGTCAAATCAGCGAAGACGAGTGGAAGGCTCAAAGAGACAGATGGCTACAACAAGGTGGTCAAAAGGTTATCGATGAACTAAACAAGGCTTATGAAGAAGACGATTCAGTTCAGAAATAATTGATTTTGACTGACTTAATTAGTTAATATTAAACCACTTGTTCAATGTTATGTTGGACAAGTGGTTTTTTTGTTGGATTTTATAATTTATTTATATTTGTTTATAAATTATTTAGAATTGTATTATATAATGTTTATAAAGAACAGATAGAATATAATCATAAGGTACCTTATAGAAATAATAGACAGTGTTTGGGATAGAAAGGAATGATTAAAATGAAATCTAACAAGAAGAAAATAACAATGGCAATCGGTATGGTTTTGGGTGTAACGGTGTTAGCCGGAGCGACATTCGCAAGCTACAACACATCAAACGGATATGACGTGGCTAAGACGGCTGTTAAAGGTTTGATGAAAAATGAAAACTACACCGCAAATATGACAACAAAGATAAGCCTTGACGGTAAGGAAATTTCAAGCGACACGTTGAAAGAATTGTATGACAGAAACGGTGACGTGAAAATCAACAAGGAAAATAAGGTTTCATCATATGATTATAACAGCGAGTACAGAGAATGGGTTCAAGATGATACTAATATAATTTCGTCAATGCATTATGATGGCGAAAAAAGAACACTTGTTGAGGAAAACGCATCTGAATACCTAAATTTATTTGGAGGATTTGATAAATTCTATACCGAAGATGCAAATGAGGATAAGAGAAATCAGAAAATGGTTAATTTCGTTGAGCTTATAGCTGATACAATGATTGGTGATTTGAAAAACAACATAATCTATGTGTCAGGTGATGATAATTCTTCAACATATGAAATGAATCTTGACGCAATTCAAATCCCTGAGGTTGCAAATGCGGGCTTATCTGTAATGTTTAATCCTACCGGTGATGCTTATGATGACAGTGAGCCATACAACGTGCTTGGAACAGATCCGATTGTTAAAAACGTATCAGTGAAATTTACGGTTGACAATGAAGGCAGATTTACTAATTTGAATGCGGAAGCAAGTATGGTCGGCAATGATTCAAACGGCGAAAAGCATGAGGCAACAGTTAATATAACATTGGATATGTCAGACTACGGAACTACAAAGCCTGAGAGAGTTGATATTTCCACACTTCCGAATGTTGAGTATTCTGATAACTCAGGAGTTGACACATATTACGGAGATGACGAATAATTTATAAAAACGGATAGGGGTGAGATTATGAATGTAATTGAGATTAAAAACCTGACAAAGCTTTACGGCAATGGCAGAGGTATCAAAAATTTGAATTTAACCGTTGAACAGGGCGATATTCTCGGATTACTCGGACCGAACGGTTCGGGTAAAACGACAGCGATGAAAGCAATACTTAATCTTGTTAATGCGGAGGGCAGTGTTAAGGTGTTCGGTATGGACTTGCACGATAATTTTGAAAGTATTATGCAAAGAACAGGCGCGTTGATTGAATCACCGGCGATATATAAAGATTTATCGGCATATCAAAACGTAAAAATGCACGCGAATATGTATCCAAACGTAGACAGAAAACGCATTGAACATATACTTGACGTTGTACATCTTCTGCCGTACAAAAATGATAAAGCGGGTAAGTTTTCACTCGGTATGAAACAAAGACTCGGTTTGGCGGTTGCATTCGTATCTAACCCCGATTTGATAATTCTTGATGAGCCTGTAAACGGACTTGATATTGAGGGCGTTGTGGAAATCAGAGAAATTATAAAAAAACTCAATGCAGAGAAAAACGTGACTTTTCTTATTTCAAGTCATATGGCAGGCGAGATTGAAAAGACTTGCAACAAGGTTGCGGTTATATATGAAAGCGAATTGATAGCAACATCAACTACGGAGGACGCTTTAAGACTTCATCCGTCAATGGAGGACTATTTCCTAAGTGTTGTTAAGGACAGAAGGGGTGAGATTATTATATGAAAGCACTGATTTTGAATACAGGAAGTGAGCTTAAAAAACTTCTTATGAAAAAAAAGTATCTTGTTTTAACTGTTTTAGGTGCGATTATATGTATTCTCCGAATTGGCGGTAATGTACTTGTAAGCAAGATTACGGGCGGTGAAGTTGTTATAAAAAGCAATCTGATAATGGAAATGGTCGGATTTGTTTTTGATATACTTGTTCCGCTTATAATATTTATGGCAGTGACAGACTTGTTTGCAAGCGAAGTACAGGAGGACAGCATGAAAGCGTCGCTTTTAAGACCGCTGACAAGATTTAAAGTTATGACATCAAAGTCATTGGCAGTGTTTGTGCTTGGTTGTATGGTGACACTTGCAATGTTTGTTATCTCATTAATCGTTCAAATCGTATCCGGCAACAGTTTAAGAAGTGTACCGATAACATTTGCGGCATATCTTATCAATCTGATACCGCTTATAGCGATAGTTTCAATGGCGCTGCTCATAAATATGATTTCAAAAAGCCCGACTCTTGCCATGCTTTTATGTATAGTCGTGTATGTGTTCTTTAAATACTTGAACTACTATATAACACCTGTCGGACAAATGGTATTTACGGCATATTCACAATGGCACAAAATTTGGATCGGCAATGTGCTTCCGTTTACGGCACTTATATCGAAGATTGGAATTTTGTTCGGCTCAATCTTGATTTTATACACATTATCGTATATAATATTTGATAGTAAGGATTATTAAATGTTATGAAAATTAAAAGTAAATTTGCGATATATAATATAATTATGCTGATAACACCTATCCTTCTGATAGGTGTTATTTCGGTATGTTTTGTGCTGATATTTATATTAAAATTTCCTGTTGAAGAATTAAATATATCAAGACCATCAATGCTTGATCCGTATGTGTTTTCACAGGCGGTTGGTGAATTTTTCAAAAGTAATCCGAGTGCAATATTTTATGTGGTGTTGTGGCTTACGATATGCGTGTTGCTTGTCGTGCTTTCAACTACCGTTGCCACAAGATTGATGACAAAAAGTATTGAACATTCAATAAATGACCTTGCAAAAGCCGCCGATTATATTCGTGCTGATAACCTTGATTTTGAGGTTATGGGAAGTGAATATTACGAAATAGACACGCTTTGCAATAATTTTGATATGATGCGTAAGGAGTTAAAACGTGCCAGGGAACGTGAAAAGTATATGAAAAAGGAGAGGAATATGCTCCTTGCAAATATTTCTCACGATTTAAAGACGCCGATTACGTCAATCAAGGGTTACGTTGAGGGTATACAGGACGGCATTGCCGACACACCCAAAAAGATGAAACGCTATCTTGATACAATTCATACAAAAGCGGAGGTTATAGACGATTTGGTGAATAATCTGTCCGTATTTTCAAAACTGGAATTATCAAGACTGACATTTGAATTTAAAGAGGGCGATATTAATTCGTTTATGCGTGATTTTGTAGATGATTACAGACTTGACCTTGAGAAAAACGGCATAAAACTTGAAACAGATATTCCGACCGATGAAGTTATCGTGAGAATGGATTATGAGAAAATGAGCCGAGTGTTTTCTAATTTGATAGACAATGCGGTGAAGTACAGAAGTGAGGATAATCCGACGCTTTCCGTCAGTACAATGTGCAGTGACGGCGGTGTGTATGTGAATATAAGCGATAACGGTATCGGCATAGAGGAAAATGAGCTTAAAAACGTGTTCGAGGGATTTTATCGCGTGGACAGTTCGAGGAGTATTAAGGGCAGCGGACTTGGACTTGGTATTGCAAAACAGATTGTAGAAAAACACGGCGGCAAGATATGGCTGAAAAGTGACGGATTGGGTAAGGGTACAACGGCGGTTGTATTCTTGCCGAAAATCTAAGGAGAATAAAATGAAAAAAATATTGATTATAGAAGATGACAGCAGTATCGCGGAACTTGAAAGAGATTATCTTGAAATAAATGATTTTGAGTGTGAAATTGCGGCAAGGGGTACAACGGGACTTGAAAAAGCACTTGCGGAAAATTTTGACCTTATAATAATAGATATAATGCTTCCGGGTATGGACGGTTTTGAGGTTATAACGGAACTCAGGAAAAAGAAACAAACGCCCGTAATATTTTTGTCGGCGAAAAATACCGATATAGATAAAATACGCGGACTCGGCTTGGGTGCGGACGATTATATGACGAAACCGTTTTCACCGAACGAACTTGTCGCAAGAGTTAAGGCACATATATCGCGATACGATACGCTTACATCAAAAAGCGGTGACGTAATAACAGTCGGTAAACTTATGATAGACAAAGATGCGCATAAGGTTACAGTGGACGGAAAAGAAATATCGCTTACTGCAAAAGAATACGATTTACTTTTATTTCTTGCGGAAAATCCGAATCATACCTTTTCAAAAGAGGTTTTATTTGATAGAATATGGGGTATGGACGCAATAGGCGATGTGTCGACCGTTACGGTGCATATTCAGCGTGTGCGTGACAAGATAAATACTGAAAATGAGCGGTATATAGAAACCATATGGGGTGTAGGCTACCGTTTTAATATCTGAGGAGGAAACATAAATTGGAACAGAAAAGTGTATTGATAGGAATGTCGGGCGGCGTTGACAGTTCCGTTGCGGCAGCTCTTTTAAAGGAGCAGGGATACCACGTAATCGGTGCGACTATGCGTCTTTGGACGTATTCGGACAGCTGTAATATGAAGCATGAGGGCTGTTGTGCGGAAAGTGCGGTTGAGGACGCAAGACGTGTGTGTGATAAGCTCGGTATTGATTTTTATGTGATGAATTTTAAGGATATGTTCAAAGATAAGGTCGTTGATTATTTTGTTGATGAATATATTCACGGCAGAACACCTAATCCTTGTATTGCGTGCAATAAGTATTTGAAGTTTGACGCATTGTTAAAAAAAGCGTTGGCTATGGGTATTGATTACGTTGCGACAGGTCACTATGCCAAAATCGAAAAAGGTGAGGACGGCAAGTATATTCTTCGTGCAAGTGAGGCTGTTAAGAAAGACCAGAGCTATGTGCTGTACAATTTCACACAAGAACAGCTTGCACATACATTAATGCCTTTGGGCGGATATAATAAGGATTGGGTACGTCAAAAGGCGGAAGAACTCGGACTTGGCGTTGCACATAAGCCTGACAGTCAGGAAATATGCTTTGTTGAAGATGATGATTATGCGAAATTTATAACCGACTATTCCGGTTACAAGCCTAAAGAGGGCGATATACTTGACGTAAACGGCAATGTTATCGGCAAGCACAGAGGGTTGATTTATTATACAATCGGTCAGAGAAAGGGTATCGGTGCATACGGCAGACCTATGTTTGTTATGAAGATAGATGCGGAAAACAATACGATTACTCTCGGCGAAAAGGGAATGGAATTTTCAAATGAATTAACCGCATACGATGTGAATTTTGTGTCGGGTGAATTTCCTAAAGAAAATATGCTTATTACCGCAAAGGTACGTTACCAAGCACCGCCTGCGGCGGCAATGCTTTGCCCGCAAAAAGACGGTACGGTTAAATTGATGTTCCCCGAACCGCAAAGAGCGGTTACTCCGGGACAGGCTGTCGTATTTTATGACGGTGATATTGTTCTCGGCGGCGGTACGGTATTATAAACAAGATTTTAATAGAGTGAATTTTTGAAGTGACTTTAAAATTCCACTCTATTTTCTTTTTGCAAGTGCAGCGATACACGCGGTAAGTCCTATCAATCCAAGAGATATGACAAGCAAGAGTATCGGTATTGAGATATACGATTTTACAAAATCATCATTATTATTGTCCACATTATTTATATTCCAATTCATTTCGTTGTAAGTTTTAAACGGCGAATACAATCGAACTTCATCGCTTGTAGGCAAATTTTCACCCATACCAAGACGCATTAATGAATATCCGTTTTCGGTGTTTTGCAGAATTGCAAAACTGTATTCGGGTGTTCTTGTGTCACCTTCGTAATAAATGTCACCGAAAACAACAAATGTAACACCGCCGCCAATATCATAAACGCCTTTTATATCGGCGATTTCCGTTGCAAAATAAACACCGAAACCGCCGTTGTAATAATAGTAGCCGTCATTGTAACAGAAACCGCGTTCCAAAAGCTCATTTACAGGTGGTTTTTTGGGCGTTATGCGGAAAATTCTCGTCATAATATAATCGATATAATCACTGTTTACAAGTTTAACATTGTTATAACCCAAATTACTGCTGTTTCCCGTATCGGCGGGAATGTCGGTGAGGATTTGAAAATTTTTGTGAGTGTAAAGCACATATTTGAAAAGTTTGTCATAGTCATAATTTCTTATATTAAACCGCATAACATCAGCACAGGCGGTAAGGATTTTCGTGATTTCCTGCTTTTCCGAAACGGACAGTTCATTTACTCTGTTCGTAAAAGGGTAATCGGCTATGATTTCATCATTCGTTTTTGTGGGCATGGCAAAGACGGTATTGAACATAAGTGTAAGGATTGGTATAAAAAACAGTATTTTCTTCATAGAAAACCACGCCTTTCTCGATTTTTTTAACTAATAGTTACTTCATAAAAATATTATTTCCGAAAATTCGATTTTTTTTCGCATTTTCTATTAAAAAATTCAAAAATATATGTTATAATAAAAATATCATACTAAAAAGGGGAATATTAATAATGATAAACGAAGTACAGGAAATATTGATTAATGAAAGCGAAATTCAAGAGAAAGTAAAATATTTGGCTGAGCAAATAAATAAAGATTATGCTGGTAAGGATATTGTACTTATGATTATCCTAAAGGGCAGTGTTGTGTTTTCGGCTGACCTTATGCGTTATCTTAACGTAAACGTTTCGCTTGACTTTATGCAGGTTTCAAGCTACGGAAGTTCGTCTGTTTCCGGTGAATTGAAGATTTTGAAAGACGGACAAATTGACGTAAACGGTAAAAATGTAATTATTGCGGAAGATATTATTGACAGCGGAAATACGCTAAGCGCACTTGTAAAGCTTCTAAAAAAGAGAGGTGCAAACGTTGAAATCTGTACACTTCTTTCAAAGCCTGCAAGACGTGAAACTCAGGTTGACGTTAAATACGAAGGTTTTGAAATTCCTGACGAATTTGTAGTCGGCTACGGTATGGACTATGACGAAAGATTCAGAAATTTGCCATACATCGGTATACTAAAGAGAGAAGTGTACGGTGACTGATATGAAAGCACTGCTTGTTGCAGTTAATGCAAAATATATTCATACTTCGCTTAGTGTACGAACGCTTAAAGCATACGCAAATTCGGATAATGTTGAGATGGCGGAATACACGATTAATGAGAGAGTAGAGGACATACTGCGTTCGATTTTTTTGAAAAAAGCGGACGTGGTTTTGTTTTCATGCTATATTTGGAATGTTGAGGTCTGTCTTGATGTTGCCGATATGCTGAAAAAGGTTTCGCCGGAAACAAAGATTATTTTCGGCGGTCCGGAGGTCAGTTTTGACGATACGGAATATATGCAAAAGTACGATTTTATTGACGCGATTATGCGCGGCGAAGGGGAAGAGACTTTTAAAGAATGGCTTGAAATCGGTGAAATGGCGGACGGAATTACCTATCGTGAAAACGGCGAGATAATACGAAACAAAGACAGAGAGCTTATTCACGACATTACGTCAATTCCGTTTCCGTATACGGACGAAGATATTGAAAAAAACAGCGGCAAGCTGATATACTACGAATCAAGCCGCGGTTGTCCGTTTAGGTGCAGTTATTGCCTTTCGTCAACAACGCATAGTGTGCGTTTTAGGGATATGGACGTCGTGAAAGAAGAATTGATGTTCTTCGTGCGACATAATGTGAGAATTGTTAAATTTGTGGACAGAACGTTTAATGCGGACAGAAAACGTACTTGTGAGTTGGTGAAGTTTTTAATCGACAATGCAAAAAATACGACTTTTCATTTTGAAGTTGCGGCGGACCTTATAAATGATGAACTTGTCGAATTGTTCAAAACCGCGCCGGAAGGACTTTTTCAGCTTGAAATCGGTGTACAGTCAACAAATGACAAAACGATAAAGGCAATAGACCGAAAAACCGATTTTGAGATGATAAAACGTGCCGTAAAACTCGTGCAGAAAGCAGGCGGTGTACACATGCACCTTGACCTTATAGTCGGATTGCCTTTTGAAGATTTTAATTCGTTCGGTAAATCGTTTGACGATGTGTTTAATCTTCGTCCCGATGTACTTCAGCTTGGTTTTTTAAAACTTTTACGCGGAACGAAAATAAGAAGTGAAGAAGAAAAATACGGTTACCGATATAACTCAAAACCGCCGTATGAAGTGCTTAAAAACGACTTTATTTCCTATGAAGATGTGCTTTTGTTAAAGGGGATAGAGGAGGTTTTTGAACGGTACTACAACAGCGGTGTTTTTAAGGGTGCAATGGAATATTTACTTGAAAAATATAATTCACCGTTTGAAATGTTTAAAAAATTGTGGCTGTTTTACGACGGAAACGGATACAATAAAGTCGGACAATCGCGAAATTCTTTGTATGAAATATTGTCGCATTTTTGTGATGATGAATTGTTTTGCGATATTTTAAAACTCGATTATTTTACATACAACAAGGGCGTAAATTCACCGAAATGGTCGCTTACAAAATACGACAGGTCAATTTTAAAGACAAGATTTGATATATTGACAGATGAATTTATTGCAGAAAATTTGAGTGAATATGCAGATATTCCGACAAAAGAAACAGTCAAGTATTTGCAGTTTGAAACATTTGAATATGATGTTTTGTCGGACTGTGAAAAACGCAGAAATATAATAATTTTCGATAATAAGTATAACAGAAGGATAAGGGTATGCAAGGATTTGAAACAATAATAAACAGTATTATTAAACTCGGAATTGCAATGCTTGTCGGGTTTGTGTGCATAAAGACGGGTTACATAACGAAAGAGCAAAACAACGGACTTTCAAAAGTTATCGTGAGAGTGACGCTTCCGATACTCATTATAACTTCGCTTACAAGCCTTGAATTTGATACACAAAAATTGAAAAATTCGATTTATGTGTTGCTTGTGTCGATAGTCGTGGTTGCGTTTCTGTTTGCAGTCGGAACGGTCACGTCAAAAATAAGTAAAATGGATAAATCGCGAGCGATAATGCACCGATGTATGACGTGTTTCGGTAATGTTGTGTTTATGGCATTTCCGCTTATACAGGCACTTTACGGTGCAGAGGGACTTTTATATGCGGCGATTTATGAACTTGCAAACGATACTTGTCTTTGGACGCTCGGCGTGTATCAGATGAAGTCGATAGAGGAAAAAGAAAAATCGTTTATGGGAAGTATAAAAAATCTTGTAAATCCCGGAACGATTGCGTTTGTTGTCGCATTTGTGATGATGGCATTCGGACTGAAATTCAGCGGTATATTCGGGGAAGTAATGACCGGTATCGGCAGTACAACAACGTATTTGTCGATGTTCTTTATAGGCGGTACGCTTGCACTTGTTGATTTTAAGCACATATATAAACGTGTGTGGCTGTTTGTATTGACGGCGGTTAAGATGGTCATTATACCGATTATATTGATGTTTGTTTTAAAACCGTTTAATCTCGGTGAAATGGTTACAGCGGTTATCGTACTGCAAGCCGCAATGCCTGCGTCAACCATACTTGTAATACTCGGTATGGAATATGACGGCGATGTGCTTTATTGTGCGGAGGGTGTGTTTATAACGCATCTGTTGGGACTTTTGACATTGCCGTTTGTGTATTACCTTATGAGCGTGATTTAAAATAATTTGTAATGCGGTTTTTCTTCGTTGAAAAACAGGTAACGTATATAGTCGTCAACGACTATACAGACAGGACTTAGTAAAAACCATAAAAACATATACGGCAGACATATCTGCCCCATAATATTGAACGGCAAATCGTAGTAATCCCATACGTTAAGATTTAGCAATAAATTAAAAATACACCCAAAGATAAATTCTATTAATGTTATGATAAATGTGCCTATCAGCATTTGTATTAACAAAGGAATATCCCAGGTGTATTTTTTGTTTATAAGTCCTAAAAGTACAAAGCATATTCCGCCCAATATAAACATACTCCAGTGCGAATATCCGCGCCAAAGCATTTCAATCAAGACGTATACTATGCCGCCGAAGGAAAATAAAAAGAAGTATTTTAAAACACTTGCCATACAATATCAATCCTTTCAGAAGATATGATATTATTATATGTAGGGCAAGTGTTTTTTAATCAAAGAATCATTACAAAAGTACCGGCTGTTATAAGAATACCGCCCATAACCGTCTTGAATGTCAAGTCCTCTTTAAGAATTACAAAGGCAAGTATCATTGATATAACAACACTGAATTTGTCAATCGGAACTACTTTTGAAGCATCACCGAGTTGAAGTGCTTTGTAGTAGAATAGCCAAGAAAGACCTGTGGCAATTCCCGAAAGTACAAGGAATATCCAGCTTTTTGCGGTTATATCCTGTATTCCGCTTTGTGCGCCTGTCATAAAGACAATTCCCCATGCCATTATAAGTACAACGATTGTTCTTATTGCGGTGGCAAGATTTGAGTTTATGTCGCTTATTCCGATTTTTGCAAGTATTGAGGTAAGTGCAGCGAAAACTGCCGATAGTATTGCGTAAATTACCCAACTGTCTTTAAACATTTTAATTCATCTCTTTTGTATTGCTTTTTGTATGTGATAATGAGTCACTCGCGGTCGGCGTTCATAGGGGACAGCACCTCGATGTCCCCAAAGCCACCCCACAGTCAACTGCGTTGACAGTTCCCCTTAATGGGAGCCGAACTAAGCCTCTCCTTGAGGAGAGGTGCCTGAAAGGCGGAGTGGTGGCTCTACTTCAAAATATTATTACCTTAATTATACCTTCAAAAATAAATATTATCAAGACATATTGACAAAAAAATAAATGTGTAATATAATAACTACAGATGAGATTAGATTAGACGAGAATAAATTTATATTGATATTTCTATGTCTTTTTCTAATACAAGAAAAAGGCTTTTTTGTTTTCACAGAAAAGCCGCCTTAATAAAAATAAGAAAGGCGGGGATTTGATGTTTAATTTAACCGTAGATGAAGTAAAAGAATTGTCAAAAAAGTACAATATGATACCGTTGACGATTGAATGTTATGCCGATATGGATACGCCGATAAGCGTGTTCAAGCGTATGCAGACAGAGAAGGATTGTTTCTTGCTTGAAAGTATCGGTCAAAACCACGTTACAGCGAGATTTTCATTTATAGGAAGAAATCCGTTTATCAGTTTTAAAAGTCTTAACGATGAAATAACAATTTCCGATTACACAGGAAAAACAAATACATATAAAGGCAAACCGATGGAGGAGCTTGAAAAGCTTATTGAAAAGTACAAAGCACCGAAACTTGAAAATATACCGTCATTTAACGGCGGTGCGGTAGGATTTTTTGCGTATGACATTATACGTCAGTATGAACATTTGCCGAACATAAATCAAGACGATTTGCATTTACCTGATATGCACTTTATGTTGATGGACGAGATAATCGCGTTCGACCATATGCGTCAAAAGATTGTTATAATAGTAAATATTCACGCAGAGGGCGATATTGAAAATCAGTACAAAAAGGCAACAGGCAGATTACTTGACATTCAGCAGGAAATGACGGATCTTTCCGGACTTATGAAAAAAGAGAAACGCGAATATCGTTCTTCTTCAAAGATGGTTTCAAATATGACGAAAGAAGAATTTTGTGCGAATGTTGAAAAAGCGAAAGAGTACATAAAAAACGGCGATATATTCCAAGTTGTGCTTTCACAGAGATTTACGGTTGAAACGAATGTAAGTCCGTTCAACACATACAGAGCGTTAAGACTTATCAATCCGTCACCTTATATGTACTATTTGAATTTCGGCGATTATCAGATTGCAGGTGCGTCACCTGAAATGCTTGTAAGAGTTGAAAACGGAGTCGTTCAGACAGGACCTATCGCGGGCACACGTCCGAGAGGTAAGACTGTTGAGGAAGATATGGCACTTGAAAAGGAGCTTTTGGCTGACAAAAAGGAAATTGCGGAACATACAATGCTTGTTGATTTGGGCAGAAACGATATAGGCAGAGTCAGCGAGTTTGGCTCGGTAAAGGTTACGCGATTTAAGTATGTGGAGCGTTTTTCACACGTTATGCACATTATAACAGACGTTGAAGGTAAATTAAGAAGTGACAAAACTTGTTTTGACGCACTTGGTTCAACACTTCCTGCAGGAACACTTTCGGGTGCACCGAAAATCCGTGCAATGGAAATCATTGATGAACTTGAAAAAACGAAACGTTCAACATACGGCGGTGCAATCGGTTACATTAGCTTTAACGGCAACTTTGACAGCTGTATAACAATTCGTACAGGAGTATTCAAGGACGGCAAGGCATATATCCAAGCCGGCGGAGGGATTGTTTACGATTCTATTCCTGAAAATGAGTATCAGGAGTCGATAAACAAAGCGTCGGCGGTGCTTAGAGCGATTGAGGAGGCAGGTGACATAGTATGATTATAATGATTGATAACTACGATTCATTTACATATAACTTGTATCAATATATCGGTACGATAAATCCCGATATAGAGGTGTATCGAAACGATAAAATAACGGTTGAAGAAGTGCTTGAAAAAAAGCCGAGTCATATTATTTTGTCACCGGGTCCGGGATTTCCGATTGATGCGGGAATATGCGTGGATTTGATTAAGAAAGCAGGAGATATTCCGATTTTGGGAGTGTGTCTTGGACATCAGGCGATAGGCGAGGCGTTCGGCGGTAAGATTGTTCACGCACCGAGAATAATGCATGGCAAGAGTGACGTTGTAACGGTCAATATGGATTGCCCTATATTTGACGGAATAGGTGTAAAAACAGAGGTTGGAAGATACCATTCACTTGTGATTGACGAGGAAAGTTTGCCGAATTGTCTTAACATAACGGCAAGAAGTGATGATGATTGTATAATGGGTGTACAACATAATGAACGTCCGGTTTATGGAATACAGTTCCACCCTGAATCGGTACTTACACCCAACGGAATGAAAATGATTGAAAACTTTTTGAATATATAGTTCACAAGAGTGCAGATTGAAAATCTGCACTCTTTTTGCTATAATATAATTAAGGTGATTCGAGTGGACAATACGAAGAAATTTACGGATAAAGCGGACAAATACGTTTCATCACGTCCGTCATATCCGACAAAGCTGATGGATTATTTATACAACGAAGTCGGTTTTTCGGATAAATCGAAGATTGCGGATATAGGTGCGGGAACGGGAATTTTTACAAGACAGTTGCTTGAAAGAGATTCGGACGTTCGTTGTCTGCATCATATTCTCTTACGGCGAATGATGAAAAGTTTGATGAATATGTAAAAGAATTGAATGAATTATTTGACAAATACGAAAAAAACGGTATTGCGACAGTGCCGAACTACACAGAAGTGTATATTGGTGAAGTATAGTGAATAATACCAAAACAGTATAGTTTCTTGCTTTTTTTATAATAAGCTATTTACATAAAAAAATAAATGTGTTATAATATGTATGGATATAGTAAAAACACTAAAAAAAGAGGTTATTTTAACCTCTTTTGGTGTTATTCTTATCGACATCGTAATCTTTTAAAAGTTCGATGAAATCTATCAACATTTTACGTTGCTCAACGGAAAGTGAAGAAACAAGCGGTAAAAGTTGGTTTGAAAAGAAGTAGTCGTTTCCGGATGCACGATCAGATGAGTTGTCAATAAGCATATCAACAGTGACCCCCAACGCTTGAGCGACACTGTAGTATTTATCTAAACTTCCTGCTGATCTGCCGTTTTCAAGAGCGGACAAATGATTGGCACTGATGTCTGCAAGTTCGGCTAATTCTTCTTGTGTTTTGTTGATTGAAAGTCTGTAATGTTTTATTCTGCCGCCAACAGCTTTATAGTCGAAAGTCAAACAAAACACCACCTTTAAAATATTATATATATTTTATCATATTTTTTTACCTATTTTAACAAAGGATACTTGTGATTTTTACAAGTATAGTGTGAGAAACATACAAGAGATTATACATATAGGAGGAATTTATTATGGGGTATTGGACTATATTAATATTTTGCAGTGTAGTATTGGTAGTGCTGATAACTGTAACTTGGTATTCGGTTAAGAAACAAAACGACAGAAGTGAGCTTGGTTGTGAGATGGGTGTAATAGTTGCAATTTCTTTTACGGTGTTTGCGTTGGTGCTTGACATACCGAGCGCGATTATGGGCGGTAAGAAAATTTATGTTGATGAATTTCCTCCGACTGTTACTCTGCAATATTTTCAATTTGTTAAAACAGAAAGTGAATATCTTATTTCTTTTAAAAATTTTAATTCCGATAAATATGAAAAAAATGCGAAATATTGCATTTCATACACAGCACTTACGAAGAATGTGCTTAATATAGAAAAGGTGGACAAATAAAAAGCGTAGCATTTTTCAGCTACGCTTAATTTTTTGTTAGATTTCTTCAATAATAGGCAATATCATAGGACTGCGTTTTGTCTGTTCGTAAATATATTTTGCGACAGACGCTTTCATTGAACTCTTTAGAGTTGACCAATCCATATTGCGTTTGCCAAGACAATCCGAAATGCTTTCGCCGGCAACGTGTTTAACGCCCTCGATAAGCGATTCGGCCTCGCGTACATACACGAAACCTCTTGAAATAACATCAGGTTTTGAAACGATTTCTTTACTGTCGTGTGATATTGTAACAACGACAATAATAAGTCCGTCCTGTGAAAGATGTTTTCTGTCACGAAGTACGATATTTCCGACATCACCGACTCCAAGACCGTCGACAAGTATTTTACCTGCCGGAACAGTGCCTGCGATTTTTGCGGTTTTTGAGTCAAGTTCAAGCACTTGACCGTTTGAAAGTACAAAACTGTTCTTTTCCGGTATACCTACTTTTTGTGCAAGTTCCTTGTGAAGAACAAGATGACGGTGTTCACCGTGTACAGGAATAAAGAATTTCGGCTTTGTAAGTGCAAGAATAAGTTTTAATTCCTCTTGACAAGCGTGTCCCGAAACGTGTACTTCCGCAAGTGATTTATAAATGACTTCCGCACCTATTTTAAACAATTCGTTTACGACATTTGAAACCGACTTTTCATTACCCGGAATAGGTGTCGCACTGATTATAATAAGGTCGTCCTTTGTGACCTCGACTTTTCTGTGGTCAGAAAAAGCCATTCTTGTCAGGGCACTCATCGGCTCGCCCTGTGAGCCTGTTGTAATAATAACTACTTGGTTCGGTCTGTATTTTTTTATGTTGTCAATATTGATAAGTACGCCTTCTGGTACTTTCATATATCCGAGAAGAATTGATATTTCAACGATATTTTCCATACTTCTTCCCGAAACTGCTACTTTACGTCCGTTTTTGGCGGCAGCGTCGATAATTTGCTGCACTCTGTGCACGTTTGACGCGAAAGTAGCGACTATAATACGTTTATTACAGCCTTTGAAAATCTGTTCAAATTTTTCACCGACACTTCTTTCACTCATTGCATATCCCGGTCGTTCAACATTTGTACTGTCAGAAAGAACGGCAAGAACTCCTTCTTTTCCGAGTTCACCGAGTCTTGCAAGGTCAATCATATCTCCGACGATTGGAGTAGTATCAATTTTAAAGTCACCCATATGAATAACCGTTCCGACAGGTGTTTTGATTGCAAGAGCAGCAGAGTCTGCAATAGAATGGTTGGTGCGGACAAACTCAACAGAGAAGTTTTGTCCCGCATTAATTACGTTTCCGTACTTTGCACGAACAAGCTTTACGCTTGATAAAAGATTGTGTTCCTTTAATTTATGTTCGACAAGACCGATTGTAAGTCTTGTACCGTAAACAGGAACGTTGATAGCCTTTAGGAAATAAGGCAATCCGCCGATATGGTCCTCGTGACCGTGAGTAAGAAAAATTCCCTTGATTTTTGACCAGTTCTTTTCAAGATAGGTAATATCGTTTATTACCATATCTACACCTGGCATATCATCATCAGGGAAAGCCATACCGCAATCTACCATTATAATTTCGTTTCCGTACTCAAGGGCGGTTAAATTTTTTCCGATTTCATCAAGTCCGCCTAATGGTATGATTTTCAGTTTTTTAGCTTTTGCCACAATTTTACCTCCGTTATTTAATTTTTTCCGACCATTATTACAACAATATTATTATACCACATTTGTCTGACGATAGTCAACATAAATATGGCTACTTGATAAATTAAAGTGTTATAATATAATATGAGAGTATAAATACTGAGTATGTCGACAAAATGTCGACAGCTTAAAAAATTACATCTGTGATGTAATTTATGATTTTTAATGTGGTTAGTACCTCAAACTTTCAAGAACAAAACAGATAAAAACATTCATAAACAATCATTAGAATGTACAATATAACTAAAAGTCAGCGAAATATGTGCAACATATACAATTATTTTGTATATAATTTGTGAACGAATTTGATTGACAATGAGCGAATTTGATTGTATAATACAAATAGAAACAGTCAAAAACGTTCAAACGATAAAAGGAGGCGAGAGAATGTTACTTGAAGAAAGACTTGATGAGATAGTAAAGATAGTAAACGAAAGAGGAAGTATATCTAATCAAGAATTGGTCAAGATGTTTGGTGCATCTGAATCGACAATCAGACGAGATATAACAACTCTTGCCAATGATAACAGAGTTATACGAGTACATGGCGGTGCAATGTCGGTTGTATCGGGCGGAGGAATGGAAGATTCGGAAGTCAGTGCAAGACGTATTCAAAACAGTGATGAAAAAATTAAAATCGCAAAATATGCGGCGTCACTGATAAATGAAGGCGACCTTGTATATATTGACGCAGGAACTACCACTGAATATATGATTGAGTATATAACCGCCAAGGACGCAACTTTTGTTACAAACGCTTTATCTCACGCAGTCGGTCTTGCGAGAAAAGGCTTTAAAGTATATATAATCGGCGGACTTATCAAATCGGTGACAGAGGCGATTATAGATTCCGAGGCGATTATATCACTCTCAAAATACAATTTCACAAAAGGCTTTTTCGGAACTAACGGACTGAGCAGTGACAGAGGGTTCACAACTCCCGATGTCAGAGAGGCGGATATTAAAAATTTTGCGATGAGAAGATGTGCAAAGAAATTTGTACTTTGCGATTCGTCAAAATTCAATAAAATATCAAAAGCAACTTTTGCGGCTGGCAGTGACATAACCGTAATAACGGATAAGATAACGGAAAATATTAAAGGATATAATATAAAGGAGGCTGCTCAATTATGATTTATACCATAACATTCAATCCCGCATTGGATTATATAATGGTTGTTCCGTCTTGCAGAAGCGGTGAAGTAAACCGGACGGAATCCGAAAAGATTATGGCAGGCGGAAAAGGTATTAATGTTTCAATTGTGCTGAACAATATGGGTGTCGAAAATACGGTACTTGGCTTTATATCCGGTTTTACGGGCGGTGCGATTGAAAATATACTTGCCGATATGAATTGTAAAACCGATTTTATAAAGCTTGACAACGGTTTTTCGAGGATTAACGTGAAAATAAAATCAGACGCCGAAACAGAAATAAACGGTCAGGGTCCTGATATTTCAGACGGTGCGGTAAAGAAACTTTACGAAAAACTTGACAGTTTGAATGACGGCGATACGTTGGTACTTGCCGGAAGTATTCCGTCATCGCTTTCCGATTCGATTTACTGCGAAATTATGGACTACCTTAAAGATAAAAAATTAAATATAGTCGTTGACGCAACAAAGGACTTGCTTGTGAATGTTCTTAAGTATAAACCGTTTTTGGTAAAACCTAATAATCACGAAATAGGTGAAATATTCGGTGTTGAACTTAAGACGAGAAGTGAAGTTGTTCCGTATGCAAAGAAAATGCAGGAAATGGGTGCGAAGAATGTACTTGTTTCAATGGCAGGCGAGGGTGCGGTGTTCGTTGGTGAAAACGGAGAAGTGTACGAAAGTGAGGCACCTAAAGGTAAATTAGTGAACTCAACGGGAGCAGGCGATTCAATGGTTGCCGGTTTCCTTGCGGGATATATGGAAAAGCAGGATTTTATGTATGCACTTAAGATGGGATTATCGGCAGGCAGTGCAAGTGCATTTTCGGAAAATCTTGCGACCAAAGAAGAAATTTTAAATGTATTTAAAACAATATGAGGAGGTAAAAATTATGCGTATCACAGACTTACTTTCAAAAGAGAGTATCAGACTTGACGGAGTTTCAAGCACAAAAAAAGAAACCATTCGTGCAATGGCAGACCTTATGGAAAAGAGCGGAAAAATATCAGATAAGAATGCTTATGTAGAAGGTTTGATAAAAAGAGAGGAAGAAAGTACGACGGCAGTCGGCGAGGGTATCGCAATTCCTCATTATAAAGGCAGTGCGGTGACAAAACCCGGACTTGCGGCAATGGTAATCAAAGACGGTACTGATTTTGATTCGATAGACGGTGAGCCGGTAAAGCTTATATTTGCAATCGCCGCACCTGATACAAAAGAAAATGTACACCTTGACGTATTGAGTAAACTTTCCGTTTTGCTTATGGACGAAGATTTTTCAAAAAAACTTATTAATGCAAAATCGGTAGAGGAATTTATTTCAATTATAGATGACGCGGAAACTGCAAAAGATAATGCTGAATCAGAACAGGTTACTACATCTGATAAGAAAATACTTGCAGTAACTGGATGTCCGACAGGTATAGCTCATACTTATATGGCTGCTGAGGGACTTCAAAAAGCGGCAGAAAAAGCAGGTTGTGCGATTAAAGTTGAAACAAGAGGTTCGGGCGGTGCAAAGAATGTTCTTACCGAATCTGAAATCGCAGAGGCTGATTGCATAATCGTTGCGGCAGATACAAAAGTTCCTATGGAACGTTTTAACGGTAAAAAGGTAATCGTTACACAGGTAAGTGACGGTATTTCAAAGGCTGATGAACTTATCGCAAAGGCACTTGGCGGAAATGTTCCGATATTTACCACAAAGGAAAGTGAAGAGGGCGTTTCGGCTAAGTCGGATAATAAAGAGGGCATCGGTCACAGAATTTATAAGCACCTTATGAGCGGTGTTTCGCATATGTTGCCGTTCGTTATAGGCGGCGGTATTCTAATTGCTATCGCATTCTTGCTTGACGACTTTACTATTGATCCGTCAAACTTCGGTATGAATACACCGATTGCGGCATTCTTTAAGACAATCGGCGGTGTCGCATTCGGTTTGATGTTGCCTGTTCTTGCAGGATTTATCGCATACTCTATTGCGGACAGACCGGGTCTTGCAGTCGGTTTTGTAGGCGGTATGCTTGCCTCAACGGGTAACAGTATATTAGAATTTACAAACAGCTACTCAGGCGGAATTAACGGCTATCTTGCAAACACAGTATTCAATTCATCAGGTACAACTGTTTCGGGATTTTTGGGAGCACTTGTTGCCGGTTTTGTTGCAGGATATATTGTACTATTGCTAAGAAAGATATTCTCAAAACTTCCTGAAAGTCTTGAGGGAATTAAACCGACATTGCTGTATCCTGTACTTGGCGTATTCATTATGGGTGCATTGATGTTGTTCGTATTCAATCCGATTATCGGTGTTATAAACGACGCACTTGCAAACCTACTAAACAGTATGGGTTCAACATCAAAGGTTATTCTTGGTATTGTTCTCGGAGGTATGATGGCTATTGATATGGGCGGTCCTATAAATAAGGCGGCATATGTATTCGGTACAATGTCAATCGCAAACGGCAACTATGATATAATGGCGGCTGTTATGGTTGGCGGTATGGTACCACCTATCGGTATTGCACTTGCAACAACATTCTTTAAAAATCGTTTTTCAAAATCGGAACGTCAGTCGGGTATTACAAACTATGTTATGGGCTTGGCATTCATCACAGAGGGTGCAATTCCGTTTGCGGCAGCC
>OJNH01000550.1_pt1 | contig 33221 bp, 31 predicted proteins | sample 1597361 | NCBI WGS metagenome assembly OJNH01 (sample SAMEA2452136, study PRJEB22498) | human gut metagenome | biome: human feces; feature: human gut; material: feces | place: Australia | collected 2012
GCGAGCTGGGTTCAGAACGTCGTGAGACAGTTCGGTCTCTATCTATCGTGGGCGTTGGAAATTTGAGCGGCTCTGACACTAGTACGAGAGGACCGTGTCGGACTGACCTCTGGTGTACCAGTTGTGCCGCCAGGTGCATTGCTGGGTATCTAAGTCGGGATCGGATAAGCGCTGAAAGCATCTAAGTGCGAAGCCGGCCGCAAGATTAGATTTCCTTTGAGGGTCGTCAAAGACGATGACGTTGATAGGGCGCAGGTGTAAAGATGGCGACATCAAAGCCGAGCGCTACTAATTGCCCGAAGCTTCCTGCACACAAGTGGTGTGCTTTCCGCTTAAGTTCGTCTTTCACCAATTTTTGGTGTACGTCCTTATCTTGTTTTTCAGTTATGTCAAACCCTTATTTTAGGTGGTTAGGCAGCGGGGTTCCACCTCTTCCCATTCCGAACAGAGAAGTTAAGCCCGTCCGCGCCGATGGTACTGCGAAAGTGGGAGAGTAGGTATCCGCCATTTTAGTCAAGAGTCCTGAGGAATTATCCTCGGGACTCTTTTTTATTTACAGCCGGCCGTGTCATTGACAAGTTATGGGGCAGTGGATATTCTCGGTTGGTAACGCTATATAATCATGAATAAAATTTGTGGGTCCGCGGCCATGTTGGCTCAGTAGCAAAAAGGTGTGGTTAAGCAAATGGTTTTGCCACTCTGAAGAGGAAGAATTTCTTGTCAACGACTCCTCTTAAACCCAAATCGGTCATTAGGACTTATTGGATTTTGATTTTTTAGGAGAGCAGATGTTGTTTGTCGTTTTAGCGAATAATAGCGGGTTATATTGAGCTAAAAACAAGCATTAGGTGCCATTTTATTTACTCATACTATTGTCAGAAGACGTTATGTAGAAAAGCCCAAGTCATGGCAAGATTAGGACACTGCTAGATGTATAGATTATTTCTTTTGCAAAAAAAATACTGGAGCTGGGTATTTTAATGGGATGTAGTGATAGTTGAATGGTAGTGATAAGGAATCTAATTCTGCTAATGGCTTTTCTAATAAATTATTTTCAGAGCAATAGAGATAAATGTTTTTCAGATAATGGATTAGTATGTTTAGATTTGGCCATTCTTTCCTTGTTTCTGCATACCATTGAAATAAATCTTTGCTTCCTTTGCTTGAATTGCAGGATTGACATACCATAATAAGATTGTCCATCTGATTGTTACCACCTTTTGACCGAGGAAAAACGTGGCCAATAGTAAGTTGTTCGGGTGGCATGTGTCGTCCGCAATACCAGCAAAAGTTGTTATGCCTAACTTTGGAGATGTTTAATTCCGTTAAATCGTGTATGTTCCATCTCCCTTCAATATATGATTTGTATGCTTTAGAACGAACCATAAAGCACATGCTGTCGTAATTATTTTTTTTTGTAGAGATGGCAAAATGTAGCATTTGGAGATTTGCGTATGCCCAATAAATGTATTCACCAAGATTGGCAAACTGTCTATTTTTACTCATAATATTGTCAGAAGGTAGTTAGGGTGAAATCAGCCAAAGATACCCTGCAACGATTAGACAGCGTGTCTATTTGTACAAGTGAAAGAACCTCTTCATCATATGCCATTTTTGGTTTGAGGTATCAGTGGGGGAGCATTGTTGGAACTGTGAGTTCCATGTTTCCCATTCTTGTTGACGTGGCAGAGTTGCGAGGTGTGCCATGGCGGCATCCCAATCAAAGTCGTCTGGTGCATCGACTATCATGACAAGTTGGTTTCCACAGATATACAGTTCCATTTCTTCTATACCAACCTGACGAATTCCTTCAATTATTTCAGGCCACATCTGTTGGCGAGAGTGTTGGGCTTTGTATGCTTCAATGAGCGAAGGGTTATCTTTTAGTTCAAGAGTTTGTACAAATCTCATTGTTGTGATGTCAGAACTGTTTTAATGCATTTGGGCTTGTGAGATACAGTCAGAGGTGGGGTGGTAAAAGACCGTTATTTAAAGTTGCTGTATATTACGGATATCTGTATTGGATTGTTTTGTCCTCCTGTTAGTTTGGTGGATGACAACGAGAAGTCATGGTATACGTCTACAATTGCACCCAAAGAGTTGGTGTTGGTTGTAACTGGTACGAGCACTACTTTGTTCCAATCAGGGTTGTTTGCCTCCCATGCTGCTGTTTTCGCTATAACTGTTGTGTGACTGTCAGTAGGTTTAATGCCGGCTTCCCTATTTCTTAGTTTGTGCAAATACGACACCATGCCAGCAATGTTAGTGAAAGTATATGAGTTATAGGCTGTGCTTAGTTTAGAAGTGTATGATGTTGTGTTGTCTGGTATCTTCTTTTTTTCAAAGAACTCTGTTAAGTCGGTCTTCCTCACCATTAAGAGCTGTTGCGGAGCAGAAAGGGCAAATTGTGACGTTGTAGTGTTGTTTTGTCGTGTAAAGACAATTTTTGCACTGTTTATTGAATCATTCTCGTGGTTTTTGTATATGTCATTGATTGGCAGAACAGCTTCTGTGAATATTGCTGCAGGTGACTTGATGAATGTGCAGTCTGTGTTTTTGAGAAGTGGTGTGAGGTTCTGGTTGTTAAAGCTGTTGCATTGTATGACTTCTTTTGTGGCCGCAATGCGTTTGATGCCTATTTCAGTTTTGTCTTTGATTTTGTATCGGAAGAATATGGTGATAGTTGACACATCAATGTTAACCATTGTTCCGTTCCCTGCTATAGTCTTGAAATAGAATCCGGGTACAACATTGCGGATGAAACTATATGAATTTTTGAAATATTCTGGATGCTCGTAATATTTCCTTAGAATATTTGTGCCGTATTCTGCTGGCAGTTTGATGCGTATGTTCTTAGAATAGGTTGAAGCAAACCTTATTGTATCGTCAATGGCAAGGTCGACTACCGTAAAAGTCATTTCCTTACTTATGGCATCAGGGCGGTTGCTTATGTACTCTTGTGGGTCAATGTTTGTATAGTAGTTTCTGTTTTCGGGAAGAATGTTGTTCCGATCGAGTTCGTATACGCCTATTTTTATTGGGTTTACAGAGTCTCCGTAGTATGACTTGATATATAGGTTAATAATGATAGAGTCTGCTACAACATTCCCATCCTCTTTGTGCATGGCACTGATATCTGGCAGTTTGTCGTTCTCCAATGTTGCAAACTGGGCGATAAAGTCTGCTGTGGTGGTGGCGTTTGTCTCAGGGTCAGTGATTTTCCCGAGATAGCAGTCAGATGTAAAGGCAATGAGTGAGTCAACAGGTATAGATGCCGTGGTAAGGTTGTATGCGGCCTGTGATGTCGTCGGTTTGTCGTTGTCTGGCATTATATCTATTCCGATGTTCCCGGTCTGGTCATCACACGATTGTAGTAGGAATAAGCTGCATAGCAGTGATATGCTATATAATATTGCCGTTGCCTTTGTTGGTAAGTGTTGCATGGGTTAAAGCTGCAGGATGATAGAGTTTAGTTGCATTGCATTGTCTTTGTCGCTGGCCTGTTTGTCATAGTGTACAACTGGCATCTGGCGTTCGGTGGCATAGTCAACGACTTCTGTATCGACGTCAGAATCTGCTACTACGGCACCATCGGAGAAATAAAGTGCAAATTTCTGTAAATCTGTGGGCTTTTTGTATTGTAGCGGGTAGCTGTTTGCGTCATCCACACTGACATTGCGGAATGCGAGGAAATTTGGAAATCTTTCCGGCATAGGTTTGGTAATGTCTATTTTATAGAGTGATGTTATGACTTTAGAATTCGCAAAGGCTATCTCGTCTTTGTAGATTGTTTTTATTAGAAACGGTATGATGGATGAAATCCAACCTTGACATACAACCACATCAGGATACCATCTGAGTTTCTTTACGGTTTCAAGCACGCTTCTGCCATAAAACACAGCTCTCTCGTAATTGTCGGTGTACTCGATGCCCTCGCGGTCGCAAGTAGCAAGTCGCTTTAGGAAGAAGTCTTCATTATCTATAAAATAGACCTGCATTTTAGTTGACGGGAGTGATGCGACCTTTATGAGTAGTGGATGGTCTGTCTCGTCTATGATTATGTTCATGCCTGAAAGCCTGATAACTTCATGAAGTTGGTTTCTTCTTTCGTTGATATTTCCCCATTTTGGATGAAAAGCCCTGATTTCGTTTCCTTCTTCTTGAATAAGATGTGGAATAGTTTTTCCGAGTCTTGACATGTAGTTTTCAGGAACAAAAGGGGTTATTTCTTGTGAGACGAACAGTACTTTTTTACTCATTTTTATCAGAATGTTATTTAGATGCAAAATTACTCATTTTTTTGTTCATGATGAAATTTTGTTTTTATAAAATATGTAAAAAGTCTGGCCTTTTTGTGGTTTTAATCGTTGTTTTGCTGATTTAGCCGTCAAAAGTTTTTCTATGTGAAATAAAATATGTTATTTTGCACCCCGAAAAATAGAAACATACTGAAGAAATGCAGGTTGTTGATTCTAAGAAGGCTTTGCGGACATTGCTTGACGATGCTCGAAGCAAGGGCAAGACAATCGGTCTGGTGCCGACAATGGGAGCTCTTCACGAAGGTCATGCTTCGCTTGTAAGGCGTAGTGTGTCAGAGAATGATTTTACTGTTGTAAGCGATTTTGTTAATCCTACCCAGTTTAACGACAAGAACGATTTGATTAATTATCCACGTTCATTAAAGGCGGATTGCACTTTACTTGAATCGTTGGGAGTAGATGTGGTTTTCGCTCCCACTGTAGAAGAAATGTATCCAGAGCCAGATGTACGTGTGTTCAGTTTTCCACCCACAGACGAGGTGATGGAGGGGGCTTTCCGTCCTGGTCACTTCAATGGGGTTTGTCAGGTTGTCAGCAAACTTTTTTATGCTGTAAAACCCGACAAGGCATATTTCGGAGAGAAAGATTACCAACAGATTGCGGTGATAAAGGCAATGGTGAAGTCGCTTGAGCTTGATTTGGAGATTTGCCCTTGTCCTATAGTGAGAGAAAAAGATGGTCTTGCACTGAGCAGCCGCAACGCATTGCTCACCGAAGGGGAGCGTAGTATCGCCACAAACATTTCCAAGTATTTGTTTGAAAGCAAGGAGTATATGAAGACGCATTCCTTGAAGGAAACAAAGGATTTTGTGTGTGGCAAAATTAATGGCGTTGAGGGTCTTGAGGTGCAGTACTATGAAATTGTAGACGGAGACAGTCTTGTCAGCCTCAAAGAATGGTCTGACAGCGCTTCCATCGTAGGTTGTATTACTGTTTTCTGCGGAAACCGTCCTGTGCGCCTAATTGACAATATAAGGTATAAATAGATTTGGGTTGCCATGATTGTAGAAGTATTGAAGTCAAAGATTCATCGTGTTAGGGTAACTGACGCCAACCTGAATTATGTGGGTAGTATTACAATAGACGAAGATCTTATGGATGCTGCTGGGATAATTCAGGGCGAACACGTATATATAGTGAACAACAACAATGGTGAGCGCTTGGAGACTTATGTCATAAAAGGCGAGCGCGGTAGTGGTTGTGTCTGTCTGAACGGTGCCGCTGCGCGTAAGGCTCAAGTTGGCGACATTGTAATCGTGATGTCTTATGCTCAAATGGATTTTGAAGAAGCCAAGACCTTTGAACCGAAGGTAGTGTTCCCTCGCGAGGGTAACAGGCTTTAAGAAGAATATTTTATTATCTTTTTAGGTGGCAGTTGAAAAGTCTGTCACCTTTTTTTTGTGTCAATCCATTGTGAGCGAAAAACATTTCGCTCCAGTAACAGAATCGGATTGAACAGTGATTACTCGCACGGTATGACTTTAGGCGTATGTGCCCGATAGACTGTCGAAAAATGGCTTGGAGTGGCGCAGAAGTGCCGAAAATGGCGAAAAATGGGCTTTCGCGTTTTTTTATTCTGAGATTTATGGTGATGGAATGATGAAAAAGTAGTAATTTTGAATTGTTTTTGAAAATACTATAATTAAAAAATAATAATGGAAGATAATCAGGTTTTTGATAATGACAGAATTATCAAGGTAGACTTGAACCGTGAAATGCAGAGCAGCTATATCGACTATTCCATGTCGGTGATAGTGGCACGTGCCTTGCCTGACGTCAGAGACGGCTTCAAGCCAGTTCATCGCCGTATTTTGTATGGCATGTTGGGGTTGAACAACACTCACGACAAACCGTACAAGAAATGTGCGCGTATTGTCGGTGAGGTTCTCGGTAAATACCACCCGCATGGAGACTCTTCGGTGTATGGTGCGTTGGCACGATTGGCGCAGGAATGGAATATGCGGCAAGTGTTGGTTGACGGACAGGGAAACTTCGGAAGCGTTGACGGCGATTCACCAGCCGCCATGCGTTACACGGAGGCCAGGCTTACGGAACTTGGCGAAGCGATGATGATGGATCTCGACAAGGAGACCGTTGACATGCGCAACAACTTCGATGACACGCTGCAAGAGCCTACGGTGATGCCTACACGCATACCGAACTATCTTGTCAATGGCGCTACGGGCATTGCGGTTGGCATGGCAACAAACGTGCCGACTCACAATCTTGGCGAAGTTATTGACGGGTGTGTGGCGTGTGTGGACAATCCTGACATTACAGTTGACGAACTCATGCAGTACATACCAGCGCCCGACTTCCCTACGGGTGGCTATATCTGTGGTCTGCAAGGCATAAAGGATGCTTATGCCACAGGTCGTGGCAGAGTGGTTATGCGTGCCAAATACGAGATAGAGGACGATGGGGTCCACTCTTCGATAGTAATCACGGAGATACCTTATGGGGTCAACAAGTCTGAACTAATCAAAAAGATTGCGGCGCTCAGCAATGAGAAGAAGATTACGGGCATCAGCAATGTTAACGATGAGACCGGTCGCGAAGGCATGCGTATCGTTGTAGACGTCAAGCGTGACGCTAATGCCAATGTTGTTCTGAACAAACTTCTGAAGATGACAGACTTACAGTGTTCGTTCAGTGTCAATAATATAGCTCTCGTCAACGGTCGTCCTCGTCTGCTGACCCTGAAGGATTGCATTGCTCAGTTTGTCGCCCATCGTCACGATGTGGTTCTCAGGCGCACTCGCTTTGATTTGCGCAAGGCACAGGAGCGGGCTCATATTGTTGAGGGCTTGATTATAGCGAGTGACAATATTGACGAGGTGGTGCGCATTATACGTGCAAACCGGACACCGCAGCAGGCAATGGGAGCCTTGATGAAGCGGTTTGACCTTGATGAAATCCAGACAAAGGCCATCGTTGAGATGCGCCTCGGACAGCTCACAGGACTTCGTCAAGAGCAGCTTCATGCAGAATATGACGAGTTGGAGAGTAGAATCGACTACTATAACCGCATTTTGACAGACGGAGAACTGTGCAGGCAAGTCATAAAGGACGAACTTCTTGAAGTAAAGGAGAAATGGGCAGAGCCACGCAAGAGTGTTATACAATACCAAGAGGCCGATGACTTCAATCCAGAGGACTTCTTCGCCAACGATCCGATGATGATAACCACAAGCCATCTGGGCTATATCAAGCGCACTCCGCTCAGTGAGTTCCATGCGCAGGGTCGTGGAGGCATTGGAAGCAAGTTGTCGTCAACGCGTGACGAAGATTTCATTGACAAAGTCTACCGTGCTAACATGCACGATACCCTTCTGTTCTTTACTCAGAAGGGACGCTGCTACTGGCTCAGAGTGTATGAAGTGCCAGAGGGGACAAAGGTCTCCAAGGGGCGTGCAATACAGAACCTTCTAAATATTCCAGGTGATGACTCTCTTAATACAATGATTCATGTGCAGAACCTTAAGGACGAGGACTTCTGCAACACCCACTATGTGACGTTCTGTACAAGGCAAGGTATAATAAAGAAGACGCTTCTGGCCGACTACTCCCGTCCGAGAGCCAATGGTGTCAATGCCATCAATATACGTGAGGACGACTCGATCGTCAGCGTAGCCCTTACAGAGGGCAACAGCGAGATTGTTATCGCTACGCGCAATGGTCGCGCTATTCGGTTCAACGAAGAAAAAGTGCGTGCCATGGGTCGCACTGCAACTGGCGTCAAGGGTGTTACACTTACGAGCGCTGACGACGAAGTTGTTGGTATGGTCTGTGTATGGCGGCGTGACATGGACAAGACTATCTTGGTCATCAGTGAGAAGGGCTTTGGAAAACGTTCTCCAATAGAGGACTACAGACTTACTGGACGTGGCGGAAAAGGTGTTAAGACCATAAATGTCACCGAAAAGACTGGTCTGCTTGTTGCAATCTTGATGGTTGACGAACAAAACGACCTTGTAATTATCAACAAGAGCGGTACGGCAATCAGAATTCCTGTAACCGACCTGCGTGTTATGGGACGTGCCACACAAGGGGTAAAGGTTATAGAACTTGCAAAACGTAATGATAGTATTTCTTCCGTGTGTAGGGTAGAGGCAGAGCCTGAAGAGGACGATGCCGAAGGCGCAGAGGGTGCTGATGGCGAGACTTCCCAGACAGGCCTTCCAGATGAAACCTCAGCGGATGATGCAAAGTCAGATACTGACGAGGAATAACATTAATATAAACCATTAATAATTAGGCAGTATGAAAAAACTCTTTTTGTCACTTGCTGTTGTATTAACAACGACAATGGGTTGGGCGCAAGATTCTCATATCTACAAGGCCCAGGAACAACTTGAAGAAGGCCGGTTGAAAGAAGCACAGGCAACGATGGCGGAAGTCCTGGTAAACCCCAAGACCAAGAAATTGGCCTATGCTTACAATGTGGCAGGGCAGGCAGAGCTTCGCTTGCTCAACGAGCAGATTGAAAAATACTCTTCCCAGCAGCCACTTGACACTGTAGCTTTTGTAAATAGTCTGGACAAGGCGGTGGAATATCTGTTGAAGTCTTATGAAATAGACAACGCCCCAGATGCCAAAGGCAAGTCAAAGCCGAAGTTCAACTATGGAGAAAAATTTACCATCGGCGAACAAAACGGTAATGTCACATGGCTGAAGAAAATCATGGGCTACTATCTGATTGCCGCACAATTTGAGTATAACAACGGCAACAACGATTTGGCGTATAAATACTACATCAAGCACCTGAACATGCCCAAATGTGCCATCTTTACGCCTGAGCAGACCGACTCCATTTATAAGTCTGACAACCGCTATCCCATAGTGGGCTATTATGCCACTATGATTGCTTTCAAGCAAAAGGATTACGACAAAGTGCTGCAGACCGTTGACTATGCTCTAAAAAGTGAGGACGAGATGACTCGTGAGGACGGTTACCACATGAAGACGACAGCGTTGCTCCAAAAAGGCGACACTGCTCAATGGATTGGTGTACTTAAGGAGGCTATGGAAAACACCAACAATGTGAACTATCCACAGATTATCCTTAAGTACTACTATGACAAGCATAACCAGGCAGAGGCATCTAAAATTGCGGACGAGTTCATTGCCAAAGCTCCAGGAAACAAGATGGCCCACTATATAAAGGGAGTAGTTCTCATGGACGAAGGCAAGGATGCAGAAGCGCGAAAATGCTTCGAAGACGCAGTAGGCATTGACCCCAATTTTGTTGAGGCAATTTCCAATGTCGGAGTTACTTACTTCAACGAAGTGAGAATCTTGAACGAGAAGGCAACGACCGACAATAAGGCGGCAAACTACAAGAGTCAGCAGGAAGAGCTGAAAGCGAAGCTTGAACAGACCAAGGAGTACTTTAACAAGGTACAGACCATCGCTCCCGATCGTCCGGAATTGTGGCAAGCCAAACTTGACAACATCAACACGCTTATTGAAATCGTTGACAAGAACCTTTCTGAAATAGCAAAGCGCAACCAGAACAAATGATAGGAAAGTGATGCGCAGCAACGCAAAAGCGCCATCTCCACTGACGGAGATGGCGCTTTTTTCGATTGACATTACACTGCCATTTCGGCCGAAACGCATTACCATTTCGGCCGAAGTGTTATCGCGTTTCCGCGGAAATGCAATTGCGTTTCGGCCGAATGACGTGCGTTTTGTCGCATCTGGTGACGGCAAGAGCAACCGTTGTAGCCAGTTTGCCAAGCCTCCGATGCCGCCTTTGCAGTCTGTGTGCATAACCGACATCGGAGATAAGTAGGTATTCAAATTTGTTTTAACCCAAATCGGTCATTAGGTCGCAAATAACATTTTTTTCTTACTTCTTATTGCCTTTTGCCTTTTATAAGGCACCTGCTGCTTGTTTTTAGCTCAAAATAGCCCACTATTATTCGCTAAGACGACAATCAACGTCTGCTCTCCTAAAAACAAAACCCAATAAGTCCTAACGACCAATTTGGGTTTAAAGAAAAAATATTTGCATCAAAATAAAGCCATTCTGACTATAAACTAATTTTGAGCACCTATTTAAATAAAATATGATGGTATTTTTGTGGTCAGGATTGCTGCTGCACTATTTTCAGTGAGTTAATCCCAGCGAGTTGCGACAAGGCTGTTTTCATGATGGTCTTGGGTGCCTTGATTGTGAGCGTGCAACGGGTGTCGGTTTTGTTGTCTGTTACTCTGATATCAAGTTGCTTGACGAGTTTCATAACATCGTTCATGGCGATGTAGTCGAATGTTATAATGGCCGACGCTTCGTGTGTTTTTGTGACGATGCCAGACGTTTCGATTACGGATGCGGCGCCCTCCTTGTATGCTGCTATTAGCCCAGGCGTGCCAAGAAGTACTCCGCCGAAGTATCTTACGACAACAATCATTACGTTTGTCAGTCCCGCTGACATTATCGCCCCGAGAATAGGTCTTCCCGCTGTGCCAGACGGTTCTCCATTGTCGCTTGATTTTGAAGTTTTGCTGTCGGTCCCTATTACATAGGCGTAGCATACGTGGCGAGCATCGTAGAACCGTTTTCTGAAGTCCTTCAGTGCGCACACGGCTTCTTCTTCTGTCTCAATATAGAGGGAGAATGCAAGGAACGTGCTTTTTTTGATGACAGTCTTTGTCTCTGCCTGTGCGGCAATGGTCTTGTAGTTGTCCATGAAGTGGTGTGGTTGTTGCTTGACTGCGGCAAAGTTATAATAAAATGTCAGAAAAGAGCAGCGACAGTTCTGAAAATAAGCGTTGTTGCAGGTTGGGACATGGCGTGGTGGGTTAAAAACATGTTATAATTGCTGTGGTATTGGAAAAAATGAGTAATTTTGCAATAAAATAAAGCAACATAATAATGCCGCCCGTCTGACGGTTGATGTCGGCGGGCTTAAAATTTAATAGACCATATGATAAAGATTACTTTTCCTGACGGATCTGTGAGAGAGTATGAATCCGGTGTGACCGGTTTGGAGATTGCTGAAAGCATATCGCCAGCCTTGGCCCGCAATGTTGTTAGTTGTGCAGTCAATGATGAGACGACCGAACTTAACAGGCCAATTACAGAGGACGCGACAATCGCTCTCTTTCGTTTTGAGGATGCAGAGGGAAAACACACTTTCTGGCACACGTCGGCCCATTTGCTTGCCGAGGCGTTGAAGGAGCTTTATCCTGGCATCCAGTTTGGCTTCGGTCCCGCTGTGGAAAACGGTTTCTTCTATGATGTTATGCCAAAGGATGGTGATACCATTTCGGAGAACGATTTTCCTAAGATAGAGGCCAAAATGCTTGAACTGGCTCGCAAAAATGAGCCTGTGGTGCGCAAAGAGGTCAGCAAGGCCGATGCTATTGCGGAGTTCAAGGCCGACGGGCAGACATACAAGGTTGAACATATAGACCAAGATTTGGAAGACGGAACAATAACCACATATACACAAGGCAATTTTACTGATTTGTGTCGTGGTCCTCACATCCTTTCTACCGGATTAATCAAAGCTGTGAAAATAATGAGCGTGGCCGGTGCTTTCTGGCGCGGTGATGCCGACCGTGAACAGATGACCCGCATCTATGGAATTTCTTTTCCAAAGAAGAAGATGCTTGACGAGTACCTCGCAATGCTTGAAGAGGCAAAGAAACGTGACCACCGTAAGATTGGCAAAGAGATGGAACTGTTTATGTTCAGCGAACGTGTGGGTAAGGGGTTGCCTATCTGGTTGCCGAAGGGCACAGACCTTCGACTGCGCCTCGAGAGTTTCTTGAAGAAGATACAGTCGGATTTCGGCTATAAGCAGGTTATCACTCCGCATATTGGTAACAAGCAACTTTATGTCACCTCTGGCCATTACGCCAAGTATGGCAAGGATTCATTCCAACCTATCCGTACCCCTGAGGATGGTGAGGAGTATATGCTGAAGCCAATGAACTGTCCTCACCACTGTGAGATTTATGCCTATAAGCCACATTCTTATCGTGACCTTCCGCTTCGCATTGCAGAATTCGGTACCGTATATCGCTATGAGCAGAGCGGAGAACTTCATGGGTTGACGCGTGTACGCTCTTTTACACAAGACGATGCACACATCTTCTGTCGCCCTGATCAGGTGAAGGAGGAGTTTCTGCGCGTGATTGATATCATCTTGATTATCTTCAAGATGTTGAAGTTTGACAATTATGAGGCCCAGATCTCTCTCCGCCACAAGACTGACCGTTCGAAATATATTGGTTCGGAAGAAAATTGGGAAAAGGCAGAGAACTCCATCATTGAGGCGTGCAAGGAGAAGGGTATCAATGCCGTTGTGGAATACGGTGAAGCAGCGTTCTATGGCCCCAAACTTGACTTTATGGTGAAGGATGCCATAGGTCGTCGTTGGCAGTTAGGTACGATTCAGGTTGACTACAATCTGCCAGAGCGTTTTGAGTTGGAATATGTAGGTGCCGATGGGGAAAAACATCGTCCAGTGATGATACATCGTGCTCCGTTCGGTTCTATGGAGCGTTTTGTGGCAGTGCTCATTGAGCACACCGCAGGCCATTTCCCACTTTGGCTTACCCCTACGCAAGTGTCAATTTTGCCGATATCCGAGAAATACAACGCTTATGCAGAAAAGGTGGCTGAATATTTGAAGAGCAAGGATATACGTCCGGAGATAGACAGCCGTAATGAGAAGATTGGCCGCAAGATTCGTGACAACGAAATAAAACACGTGCCATACCTGCTTGTGGTGGGTGAAAAAGAGGAAGCAGACAATACAGTTGCTGTGCGCCAACAGGGTGCCCGTGACCTTGGAACCATGAGTTTGGAGGGTTTTGCAAAGAAAATCAATGAAGAAGTCGCAGAGTTGGTAAAAATTGATTAACTTTGCACCCGCAAAAAATATAAATGAAGAACGACAACGCAAAACAGAATTATCGTATCAACGAGCAGATTAGGGCTCGTGAGGTTCGTGTGGTGGCCGACGGGATGGAGTCTCAAGTGCTTCCAGTTGCAAAAGCCATAAGTCTGGCCAGAAGCATGGATCAGGATCTCGTAGAGATTTCCGCTAATGCCAATCCGCCTGTGTGCAGAATTATTGATTATTCTAAATTTCTGTATCAGCAGAAGAAGAAGCAGAAGGAAATGAAGGCGCGTCAGGTGAAGATTAGTGTCAAGGAAATACGTTTCGGCCCCCAGACCGATGACCATGACTATGATTTCAAATTGAAACACGCCAAGGAATTTCTTGAGGCTGGTAACAAGGTTAAGGCCTATGTGTTTTTCCGCGGTCGTTCGATTGTATTCAAAGAGCAAGGTGAAGTGCTTTTGCTCCGTTTCGCAAACGACCTTGAAGAGGTCGGCAAAGTGGAGCAGATGCCCTCGTTGTTGGGGAAAAGGATGATAATGTTCCTCGCACCGAAGAAGATGCCTGCAGGCCAGAAAAAACAGACCGCTACCGAAGATGCTCCCGCAAAGAAGAATCAGTCGGTCGGTAAGCCCGAACAGAAAGCTCGTAAGGAGTATCTGGGGCCGAAGGTTGAGGGCGAAAACTTTGATGATTAATATAAAGGATAGTAATGAGCGTGTAGCGTATTGATTTCACGTTGCCGCCAAGATAATGTTAATAGTTAAAAATTTTTTAAAATGCCAAAAGTTAAGACTAACTCCGGTGCAAAAAAGAGATTCTCTCTTACCGGAACAGGAAAAGTAAAAAGAAATCATGCTTACCACAGTCACATTCTTACAAAGAAGACAAAGAAGCAGAAGAGAAATCTTGTTCATAGCGCAATCGTTGACGGCTCAAACATGAAGCAAGTGCGTGAACTTCTGAACCTTCGTTAATTTTTAATTGTAGTAAGTAAACAAAAAACATTAACCGGATGCTTAGCTACTAAGTCCGCAAAAAAGACGGCGCTGACATCCAAAAAACAACAAGAACTATGCCAAGATCAGTAAATCATGTTGCTTCAAGAGCAAGAAGAAAGAAGATTTTAAAATTAACCCGCGGTTACTATGGTGCACGTAAGAATGTGTGGACTGTAGCAAAAAATACATGGGAAAAAGGCTTGACTTATGCTTACGTTGACCGTCGTAAGAAAAAGCGTAATTTCCGTGCACTTTGGATTCAGCGTATCAACGCTGCTGCTCGCCTTGAGGGTCTGAGCTACTCTCAGCTCATCGGTGCACTTCATAAGGCAGACATCCAGATTAACCGTAAGGTTCTTGCAGATCTCGCAGTAAACAATCCAGATGCTTTCAAAGCTATTGTTGCTAAGGTTAACTAACCCGTCCGCAAGAAGATTAGATAAAATAAAAAGGAAAATCCTCATGGGTATTGTGCCCGTGAGGATTTTCCTTTTTGTTGTTCTTAGGGGTAGTCTAATTTTTAATCCACTCGTTTATGCGTTTTTTTACGAGGGATGTTTCGCATAGAATTTTAATAAACTCTTTTGATGCATTTTTAACATACCTCCCCCTGACAGTCTGTACACAACCTTCCATTCTGCATCCTTGGTGGTCAATGGGGATGGCAGTGAGGCCATCAATGTCTTCAATGGCTGAAGATGACAGTACGGTATATATGCCTGCAGTGTTGTGTACCAGGCGCAGTAAGGCCGACACTTCGTTCATCTCGATGCGTACGTTAAGTTTTTCCTTTGCTTCTGCGAGGATGTTGTCCAGCACGTTTCGTGCCTGTAGGCCTGGGGCTGGCAGTGCGGCAGGAAATTCAGATAGCTCGGCGAGTCTGATGCTCTTGCGTTTTGCCAACGGGTGGTCGGTATCAAGGACTATTGACAAGTGGTCTTCAAAGAGGATGTGTGACTCAAGTCCAATCGTTTCGTTGTCGGGCCTGTAGCACAGCACAAAGTCAAGCTCGCGATTTTGCAGGCGTTCAATAAGTTCTGCCATAGGTCTGTAGATAATGTTCAGACGTATGTTTGGGAAACTCTTCATGTATGTTTTCAGTGTTTCGTTGAGAACTTGTGTAAAAGAATGTGTGATTCCGATTGAGAGTTGGCCACATTTCAATCCTCGCAAATCTTCCATGCGGTGGTTGCAGTCTTCTGCCGTTTGGATGGTTCTTTCTGCATACGGTAGCAATTCTGTTCCTGCCTCTGTGAGTTGCACTTCGTGTGAGTTGCGATAAAACAGGGCATAGCCAGTTTCGTTCTCCAGTTGCTTGATGTTTTGTGACAAGGTACTTTGTGTAACGCACAACTGTCGTGCTGCTTCCGAAAAGTTCAGTTGCCGTGCCGCCATGACAAAAGCTTTGAGGTTTCTCAGTTCCATATAATAAAAAAGTGTGGTATTTTGCTTTTGGATTGCAATATTACTGCAATTCTGTGACATAGGTTACATTATCTTGGCATTTTTATTTGCGATAGTGGCTATTCTTGTTTTTAATAGTTCTGTTTATATGTTCTGAAATTAAACTTGTAATTTTGCGTTGAAACTATAGTCGTTAATTATGGAATTGATAGATACATTGTTTGAGGGTTCTCCACGTTTTTGGGGAGGCGGTGTTGCCCATTCTGTAATGATATTGGCAATCGTTATATCGTTGGGTCTGATGTTGGGCAGAGTAAAGGTAAAAGGCGTTACTTTGGGGCTTACATGGATATTGTTCTGTGGGATATTGTTTGCCCACTTTAATCTTAACATCGATGTCCATCTTCTTCATTTTATGAAAGAGTTTGGCTTGATACTGTTTGTCTATTCCATCGGTCTTCAGATTGGTCCAGGTTTCTTCTCTTCATATAAAAAGGGTGGTGCTTCGCTAAATCTGATGGCGGTATTTAGCGTTGCCTTAAGTCTGGTTATTGCTATAATTCTCGTTTATACCACAGGTATAGATGTGCCAACGATGGCGGGCATCCTTTCTGGTGCTGTAACAAACACACCAGGTCTTGGTGCGGCTCAACAGGCGTTCAGTGACCTTCATGGCACGGAGAATTCGTCTATTCTGATGGGGTATGCGGCGGCCTATCCATTGGGTGTAGTTGGTTTGGTATTGTCTTTTCTTGTTATGCAGTTTGTGATGAAAGTAAACAAGAAGACAGAGGAGGTCGAGGCTGTACGCGGATTGGGTCATTTGGAGAAGATGACCGTCAGGGCTTTTACCTTACGTGTGGAAAACAAGGGGCTTGACAATGTTACAGTAAAGAAGCTGAAACATATCATAAAGAGGGAGTTCGTCATTTCACGCATTCTTTGCAAGGATGACCAGAATGCTTCGCTTGACATTACAGGTAACTCTGTAGTTAGGACTGGTGACTTGATAAACATAATCGCTTCTCCAAAGGATATTGATGCCATAACAGCCTTTGTTGGTACAGTTGAACATGTTGATTGGAAACAGTTGGATCACAAGCATATTGTGCGCCAGATGCTTGTTACGCGCAACAGCATGAACGGGAAAAGCATAGAAGAGTTGGATTTCCGTGGTAACTATGGAGTCAACATTACAAGAGTACTTCGCTCAGGCATTGAACTTGTGCCGACTTCGGACTTGAAACTGCAGGTTGGTGACCGTATTGTTGCTGTTGGCGAGGAGCAGAAACTTGCCCAGGTAGAACATACGTTGGGTAATCAGAGTCGTAAGCTTAATGACCCGAATCTTATTCCTATATTTCTTGGCATAGCTTTGGGCTGTATCGTTGCAAACATACCTTTCTGGCTTCCTGGTATACCTCAGTCATTGCGCTTGGGTCTGACTGGAGGTCCTTTGGTCGTTGCTATTTTGATTGGTCATTTCGGTCCTCGTCACCATGTGGTCACGTTTAACACTATTTCTGCTAACTATATGTTGCGCGAGTTGGGCCTCTGTATTTTCCTTGCATGTGTGGGTCTTAGTTCCGGACAGGATTTTCTGAATGTGGTGTTTACTCGTGAGGGTCTTGGCTGGATAGGTTGCGGAGCGTTGATAACAATTTTACCAACATTGTTATGCGGTTTTCTGGGTCGTTATGTGATGCACTTCAATTTCTATACTTTGCTCGGTATGCTTTCGGGAGCAAACACCAATCCGCCAGCATTGGCCTATACGCGTGAGATGACGGCTACTGACCTTCCTTCTGTAAGTTATTCGGCTGTGTTCCCTGTTGTTATGTTTTTGCGTATAGTCTCAATACAACTGTTTATATTCATTTTAGGATAAACGGGATACCATGCCACAGGAGAAGATTGATGCCAGAATAGACTTGTTGTTACGTACGGGCCGCCTATTGATGGAAAGTGGGGCCGACACCCCTCGCATTATGCGTAATATGAAGCGCACCGCGGCCTACCTTGGCTTCTTGGAGCGTGATTTGCAGATATATGTCAATATTAATCTGCTAATGGTCAACTATGCCGATGGAGAGCAGTCTTTCACAAAATTCAAACGGTGTAATCGCCATGTCATCAACATGACAGTAATCAGTTCGGTCAGCAAGTTGTCATGGCGTGCGATCCGTGAAAACTATACGTACGAGCAGTTTGGGGCAGCGTTGGATGAGATTGAGACCCGTAAACCCAATTACACCACATGGCAGGTGGCTGTAGGTGGCGGATTTGCATGTGGCGGTTTCTGTATTCAGTTTGGTTGTGACTGGCCTGCGTTTGTCTATGCCTCTGTGGCCGCTATTTTGGGCTTCCGTCTGCGCATGTATCTGAACTCGAGGGGCAGCAATAATTATGTCAATATTGCGGTCGCTTCGTTTGTTTCAACCATGTTGGCATGGCTTTTAGGTGTTTTCAATGTTCTCGGAAGTTCTACCCCGTGGCACGCCCTGATGGCTTGTGCTTTGTTTATAGTGCCAGGTGTTCCGCTTATAAACTTTGTTAGCGACATGCTGACGGGTTATACCCAAGTTGGCATAACGCGTGCAGTCAACACGTTGCTCATGGTGCTTGCCATGGCGTTTGGCATAGCGTTTGCCATTGATGTAAGCGGGCTTGACAATTTTGTTAGAGACTTGACAATGACCCCACATCATGAATATTGGGAATTTTCTTTGGCGGCCGCCATTTCAGCTGTCGGTTTTTCCATGATTTTCAATATTCCGCGCCGTTTGTTGTGGGTAGTGGCTATTGGCGGTGTCGTTGCTGTATGTACGCGCAATATTGTCAATCTTGGTCCAAGTACGGGCAATATCGGGCTTGACCAAGGCTTGATTGTCGGTTCTTTTGCAGGGTCAGCTTTGATAAGCGTAGTCTGTACTTGGGCCATGCATTGGTTTCACACGCCACATCATTGTTTGAGTATTCCCAGTGTTATCCCGATGATTCCTGGTGTGCTGATGTATCGTGCGCTTTTTGCCATTATAGACATGCATGGGGTTGTGGGTGAGGTAACAGTGGCCATGCACAATGGAATTCGTGCTTCGCTCATTATTCTCTGTATAGCGCTGGGCGTGGCAATCCCAAATATTTTTGTGCGGCGAATGGTTGCGCCAAAGCGTGAGAAAAAACTTCTGAAATTGCTGTTGGAGCGTGTCAACCAACGAAATTCATGATTTCCAGCGCCACGTTTTGGCAATGCTTCTTCCCAAAGAATTGATGACGGTTGTAATCTTATGGGGAGTGAGACTTTTTCCGCAAATAATCAGTAGCACTGATGTGAGTATCAGAACTATGCCAAATGCCAGTCGCAGTGTGAAGTTTTCACCAAAAACCAGCACTCCAATGGCAACGGCAGTGATAGGTTCGATGGCTCCCATGATGGCAGTAGGAGTAGAGCCTATGTTGTGTACAGCCACTACCATCAGTATCAGTGACAGTACGGTAGGCATAACAGCCAACTGGACGGCGTATGCCCATTGCTTGATGGTGGTTAGCATCTGTGTGCTTTCGTTCATTGCCGCATTTATGCATAATATGGTAATGACACCAAAAAGCAGTACATAGAAAGTTAGTTTTATTGACGACATGCGCATTGATGATTTGTTGACCACAACAATGTATACTGCGTATGTTAGTGAAGATATCATGACTAAAGTGATGCCCAGAATGCTTAGCGTCGTGCCGTAGCTTGTCTGGTTGAGCAGCATAATGCCACAGATGCAAAGCATAATGGAGAGTATGGTGGTTTTTGTTACCTTTTCGTGAAACATTGCTGCCATTATGACAGCAACCATCACAGGGTAGACAAATAGAAGCGTGGAGGCAATACCAACGTCCATGTAGTTGAAGCTTATATAGAGAGTGGACGAAGATGCGCCCATCAGAATGCCAAGACATATCAGTATTTTTAGTTCGTGAAGATTGATGGTAAATGATTTCCGTTGCGCCAGCATTGTTATTCCGAGAATCATGGCGGCAATGCCAAAGCGGTAAACCAACACTGAGTTTGCTGTCAGACCGTCTTTGTAGAGGTTGATAGCGCCAAGTGGGTTCGTGCCATAAAATATTGCGGCCAATATGCCACAGAGTGTTCCTTTGATTCTTTCGTTCATGAGTAGTGTGTTTGTAATAAAAAAAAGCACACATACATTTGTCGCATAATGCGAAAGGATGTCTGTGTGCTTTTGGTCGGAAAGAGGCGACTCGAACGCCCGACCCCTACGTCCCGAACGTAGTGCGCTACCAACTGCGCTACTTTCCGATTAAGGCACTGCAAAATTAGCAAAATAATATGACGAAGCAAAGATTTCCTATGTTTTCTTTGTGGCTCAGTCTTCTTTTTCGTCTATGATGTCTTTTATTTCTTTATCTACGGCATATAGTTGTTCCTTGCAGAATTTGATAAGTTTTTTTGCTTCTTTGAGTGTGCCTGCCAGTTGGTCGACATCAAGTTGTTCGTTTTCAAGTTGCCGCATTATCTCGTTGAGGCGTTCTGTTGCTTTTGCGTAGGTAAGTTTTTGCATGTGTTCAGGATTTGATGTGTGTGTTGTTATGTGGGTCGGAACATGTCGCAACGCTGTGGAGTTCTCCTCCTGCGAGTGTGGTTATGATTTGTGTGCCTTGGGGGATATCGTGTGGGTCAAGAACCACATGTCCATTTACTCGTGTGATGCTATAGCCGCGTTTGAGAATTTTTTCTGGGTCATATAGAGCGATATTTTTTTCGGTTTCTTGTAACTTTTGCTGTTGGTTTGATATCTGTCGCTGAACCAGACTCTTCATTCTATCTGCTTGTGGTAGTTGCATGAGCAGTGTCTTTGTAACGGCTTTCATTTGTTGGCACATCCGTTCATACATCACTGCCAATTTGTTTTCATTATTACGACAGCTCGCGGTAGCTTTGTTATTGATGGCGTATGTGTAGTTGGTAATTTGAAGTTTGGCCTCCTGTATTTTTTGCCTGACGCTGTAGCGAATGTTGGTTTCGGTATCCCTGATTCCTTGGGCTTCGTGAGCCATCCTGTCCAACAGGAAAGCAGCGACGGCAGTCGGTGTTTTGAGGTGGGTGTTGGCAATAAAATCCAATACTGTGGTGTCGCGTTCGTGTCCGATACCCGTGATAATAGGTATGGGAAACTGTGCGCAGCAAGCGGCCAAATCGTAGTTGTCAAACCCTGTTAGGTCACTGACCGCTCCACCGCCTCGTATGATAGCCACGGCATCCCATCGGTCAATGTCGCTTGCAATGGCATCCAGTGCATCTATTATGGAGGTTGCTGTCTCCATTCCTTGCATTGTTGCTGGATAAAGTTTATGTATGAAACGGAAGCCTTGTGTGTTGTTGTCAAGTTGGTTGCAGAAGTCTCCGTAGCCGGCGGCAGTGGCAGATGAGATTACTGCTATGTTTTGCAAGGGTCTTGGTAGAACCAACATTTTATTCATGTCAGCTATTCCGTCTGTTGCAAGTCTGTTCAGAATTTCCTGACGTTGGCGGGCAAGACTGCCCATAGTGTATGTTGGGTCAATGTCTTTAACAATCAAAGAGTATCCGTATACTTCGTTAAACGACACTTCTACATTAAGCTGCACTTGTAGACCAGCGCAAAACGTCTGGTTGGTGGCATCTTCAAATGTCATCTTAAGCATTGGGAAAAGATAGCTCATTATTACAGCCTTGGCTTTAGCCAACGGTGTTGTGGCGCTTTCCTTTTTCTCTACCAGTTCAAGGAAGCAGTGTCCCTTTGCCGACACTCTTACCTCGCTCAGTTCGGCCGTAACCCAATAAGAGTCGTCCATTGAACATTCAATGACATCTCTTACCATACTGTTAAGTTCATATAGTGAGATGGCTTTCACGCTGCTGTAGTCTGTGCTATCTTTTCAGGTCGAAAAGATAGGCCATCTTGATGAATATCGTTGAGTTTGCCGAACGTGCAAATGGGTCTTTTTTTGAGTTGCCGAACATGTCGCCCAAGCCGTAGCAATAGCGTCCTTCGAGAATGAAGTGACCTATGGGCGAATTATATTCCAAGCCCAATCCGCCAGTGATGCCGTAGTCAAACTTATGCTCAACGTCCTTTTGGTATTGTTCGTATACGTTGTTCGGTCGTGAGGGTTTGCCGCTGTCATCGAGTGTCCATTGGGTACTTTGCTTTGCCGATTCTCCAATGCAAAAACCAAACTGTGGACCTACTTGAAAGAAAAATTGCAGCCCTTTGTTTTCCTTGCCCCAGGCAAGGCGTGCGAATATAGGCAGTTGGATATAGTTGATATCTCGGCTGTATGAGTCAGGAAGTGGCAAGGAATTCTGATCACGGATATCTTCTTTCCAGCCCAGTTTGGTGTAGTTGAGCTCGCAGTAGAGGGCGCAGTAGGTTGTGAAGTATTTTTCACTGGTATATTTCATCGAAAGACCCACTGTTGGACCGAGGTGCTGTTTTTGCTTTATTGTGGGGTCAAAGTCTACCGTGTTCATGGCGATGCCTGCGTTTGCACCGACACACAAGTTGTTGCGGGGTTGGCCGATTTCTGCCATTGTCGTAAGAGACAATAGCATCAGACAAATGGAAACTAATATTTTGTTTCTGGCCATATCTCGACAGAAAGAGTGATTATTGTGCATTGTATTCTATGATTTCCTGTGAGCCATCGGCTTTGTAGTGGAGCAGCAGCACGTTAGTGTTAATAAAGCCCTGTCCAGGGTTGCGTGGCTCAAACTTGAATTTGTTTTGCAGTGGAGCTGCATATAAGGGTTGGTTGCGGAATTCCCTTTTGTAACGGGTTAATGCTTTCAACATATAATATCCGGTGTCGAAGCCCCACATCGCAATAGAAAAATTGCCTGTTGGCAATGACGTGTCAAAGTTCTCGTGATAGGCCTTTTTGAAGTTCTTGATGCGCGGGATGCTCTGGTGGGGAAAATCTTGCATGACAATATAAGTATTGGCTTTGCCGAGAGCCTCAGCTCCGAATTCGGTGCGCTCGTACCAATTCTCATAGCCTATGACAGCAGCGTTTACGGCTGGTGATTTGGCGGTTAATCGCATCAGTGTCTGCTGCGTATCCTCATCATACATTGATGGAACTATGACGGCGTTGTTATCTGCCAGAATCTGCATTATCTTTTTTTCTTTACTTGGCCATTCGAGAGTCTTAGTTCCTTTTACATATTTTTTCATATAGTTGGCTAAAGGGCAGATTTGTGTCCCACCGTTTGTTGACAACACATATATTTTCTTGTTTTTAAAGCATTTTGATATAAGCTGGTAGGCAGGGATGGTGTAGTCAGTCTGGGTGACCTTGAGTGCGTAGAAATTAGGGTTGTTAATGAGATCGTCATATTTTCCTCCGAACGGCATCAACACTTTCGTACCGTTAAGAATGGAATATTTGTTTACGACCTCTGCCTGCTGTATGTTGGAGGGAGCGAAGATGATGTCATAGACACCATGTTTGGACTCGTCAAGCAATGTTTGCATTTCGCTGGCAGTAGACCCGCAGTCTGCTGCGGTGATTTTTACTGTCGTGCCGCTTTGGCTTAAAGAGTCTACCGCCATAAGCAGGCCACGGTAAAATTCTACTGCTTGCTGGCCTTTGACACCGCTTGATTTGAATGGCAGGAACACCCCAACGTTAACATTTGCAAACGAAAACTGTGTGCCAATCAACAATACAGAAATAAGGAGAAGAATTCTTTGTATCATGTCTTGTGTGGGATTTATATGGCAAAAGTACAAAAAAGCATTCAAAGTCTCTGGATAATAGATAATAAAAAGGTATTTTTGCCGTTGATTAACAAAAACGACAAATGTCGGCCTCTTATTATCGTAGACTGACTTTGCGTGTTATAATAATATTTATAAACTGTCTTGAAAAGTCATGAAAAAGTCATTGTTGATTATATTTGCCGCTTTCCTTTGTGCGTGCCCAGTGTTGCGGGCAGCGGTTGTGGTCGTGTCGGATAACGAAATGCCAACAGCCAATCCTAAGATGGAGGTAGAGGACGAAACTGGCTGGGTAGCTGTTAATGAGTATTCTGGCTCTGCGCCTATAAAAGCCCGTTTCACTTCAAACGTTGAAAACAGGGGCGATTACACTCCGCTGTATGAGTGGCGTGTGTTTAAGGATGGCAATGTCAGTTCTCCTTATCTTGTGCGTTATGATTCGGATTTTGATTATGAATTTCGAGAGTCGGGCAGCTTGCAGATTTCCCTGCAGATAAGTTTTGTCAATGGCACCGACACCATAGCTTATGAAATACCCTCAAATTTCAGTGTGGAAGTTTCTACCTCTGTGTTGAATGTGCCTAATGCATTCTCTCCTAACGGTGACGGGATAAATGATGTTTTCCGTGTCAAGCAAGACTATAAGAGCATAGTGGAATTTCATGGTTACATATTCTCACGCAACGGTAAGAAACTTTTTGAATGGACGGACATTTCTTCAGGGTGGGACGGTCGTTACCATGGCACGGATGTTGCCGATGGAGTCTATTATGTGCGCATTGACGCCAAAGGTGCTGACGGCAAGCGATATAACATAAAAAAAGCCGTAAACTTGCTTAGGGGCTTTTCTGAAAGTTATAGCGGAGGCTCTACAGAGTAATGAAGGGGCCGACAATAGACCGTCTGACATAAGTTTTTTTGTTTTTGTGGCATTTTTGCTTGTAATCACTGGCTCATACGTGGTTCGCTATAACTCAAATCGCTCATTAGGTCGTAAGTGACATCTTTTCATTACTTCTTATTGCCTTTTGTTTTCATAAGGCATATGTTGCTTGTTTTTAGCTCAAAATAGCTTGCAATTATTCCCTAAAAAGACAAGCTACATCTGCTCTCCTGAAAAAATAAAATACAATAAGTTCTAACGACCGAATTGGAATAAAAAATAATGATTGTAGTCAAGTCTTGGGGACAGCATAGGGTTAAATAGTGTTGTTTAGCTGGGTTGGCGTATGAAAGATTGCTAACTTTGCATATTCAGTTATAAGAGATAATGGCAAAGAAAATTAAAGACATTGGAACGATAACCGGTAGTAGGGATGGTGATGTCGAATCAATAGACAAGGATACCACTGTCTTTGCAGAATCAGATTACGGCGATGGTAACAGCATAGATATTGTTGGTGCAAGAACCAATAATCTTCAGAATGTTTCTCTAAGTATTCCACACAACAAGTTGACTGTTATAACGGGGCTAAGTGGAAGTGGAAAAAGCTCTTTGGCATTTGACACTATATATGCAGAGGGACAGCGCCGTTATATTGAGACTTTTGCCGCTTACGCCAGAAACTATCTTGACAATGTGCAGCGTCCTGATGTAGACAGGATTACAGGTCTTTCGCCTGTTATCTCGATTGACCAGAAGACAACAAATCGCAACCCTCGCTCAACCGTTGGTACCGTAACGGAGATATATGATTTTCTTCGCTTGCTTTTCGCTCGCATAGGTGAAGCCTACTCCTATGAGTCTGGTGAGAAAATGGTGAAGTACACCGAAGAGAAGATTGTCAGTATGGTGCAGGAGGAATATGCTGGTTGCAAAATTTGCGTACTTGCGCCGTTGGTGCGTAACCGTAAGGGGCATTATCGTGAATTGTTTGAAAGTATAAGGCGCAAAGGTTTTATACATGTCAGGGTTGATGGCGAAATTGTGGAATTGGTGTCGCAATATAAGGTGGATCGCTATAAGAAACACACCATTGAGGTGGTTGTGGACCGACTGAAAATTAGGGAGAACCCGTTACAGGCAGATGAAGAAAGGTTGCGCCGTACGGTGCTTGCCGCCTTCAAGCAAGGAGGAGGAGTTATTTCTGTGCTTGATGTGGAGAGCGGCCGTGAGCGCTATTATAGCAAGCACTTGATGTGTCCTGTAACCGGCATTTCGTATCGCGACCCATCGCCACACGATTTTTCTTTCAACTCCTCACAGGGTGCCTGCCCCCATTGCAATGGTCTCGGTATGGTAAACGATATTGATATGACAAAGGTGATGCCAGATAGAAGTCGGTCTATACGCAAGGGGGGGATAGTTCCATTGGGCAAGTTCAAGAATACGCTTGTTTTTATAGAAATACAGTCCTTGCTGGCCGCATACGATTGTGATTTGGATACCCCCATCGGCGAAATACCTGCAGAGGCTTTGTCTGAAATAATGCAGGGAAGCACACGTGACATCCGCATTCCAGCTTCTTTTATGCACACTTCAACCGATCAGTTTGTGAGATATGCTGGTATTATGCGATATCTTCAGCAGATGGCAGACGGAGAGATGTCTGCGTCGGCAGAGAAATGGGTGGAACAGTTTAGCCAGCAGGTTGTCTGCCCAGAGTGTCATGGCAAACGGCTGAACAAGATTGCCTTGCATTTCTTTATTGGTGGTAAGAATATCGCAGATCTCTGTGAGATGGACTTGCAAAGTCTTCATGAATGGATTACTCAACTTATGCCTAAGCTCGGCAAAACGCAGCTGACAATAGGAAAAGAAATATTCAAGGAAATAGATAACCGAATAACTTTCCTTCTCAATGTGGGTTTAGGCTACCTTTCGTTAAGCCGTGGCTCTGCAACGTTGTCGGGGGGAGAAAGCCAGCGTATTCGTCTCGCTACCCAGATAGGTTCTGGGCTTGTTAATGTGATTTACATTCTTGATGAACCTTCAATAGGCCTTCATCAGCGAGACAATGTCAGGCTTATTCGTTCGTTGCAGGAGTTGCGTGACATAGGCAATACCGTGATAGTAGTTGAACACGACAAAGATATGATGCTCCGAAGCGACTATATCGTGGATGTTGGACCCAAGGCCGGACGGCATGGAGGAAAAATTGTTTATTGCGGGCCTCCCGAGGGTATGTTAAGAGCACACACCCTGACTTCGGATTACATAAACGGAAAACGTTGCATTCCTGTGCCCAGACAAAGACGCGTTGGAAACGGCAGACATATTGTGTTGCGTGGAGCGTGCGGCAACAATCTTAAAAATGTAGACGTCTCAATACCTTTGGGTATGTTCGTGTGTGTGACAGGTGTTTCGGGCAGTGGGAAGTCAAGTCTTATTGTTTCTACGTTACAACCCATACTGTCAAAGCATTTTTATCGCAGTCTTCAGATTCCGTTGCCATATAATTCGATAGAGGGCCTTGACAATATAGACAAAGTAATTTCAGTTGACCAAAGCCCTATTGGGCGCACCCCACGTTCCAATCCTGCAACCTATACGGGTGTTTTTTCTGACATTCGCAATTTGTTCGTGCAATTGCCCGAAGCCGCCATACGCGGCTACAAGCCAGGGCGCTTCTCTTTCAATACTACGGGGGGGCGATGTCCTACCTGCAAAGGCAACGGCTATAAATTGGTGGAGATGAATTTTCTTCCGTCTGTGATGATTCCCTGTGAAACATGTCATGGCAAGAGGTATGACCGTGAGACGTTGGAGGTGCGTTTCAAGGGGAAGTCCATTTCTGATGTGCTTGATATGACGGTTGATCAGGCTGTGAGTTTTTTTGAAGCCGTGCCACATATATTGCGCAAGATCAAGACCTTGCAGGATGTAGGGTTGGGGTATGTGAAATTAGGGCAGCCGTCAACCACCTTGAGCGGAGGCGAAAGCCAAAGGGTTAAACTCGCAACAGAATTGGCGAAACGTGACACGGGGCGCACTCTGTATATTCTTGACGAACCGACCACGGGATTGCATTTCGAGGACATAAGGATACTTGTTGAGGTGCTTAACAAACTCTGTGACAAAGGCAACACTGTTTTAGTCATAGAGCACAATCTTGACATCATTAAGGTGGCCGACCATATTATAGATTTGGGGCCAGAAGGCGGCAAGGCAGGAGGATATATTGTGGCGCAGGGAACGCCCGAGGAAGTGGCAAAATCCGCCCAGAGTATTACGGCTCCTTTTCTTAAGGCGGAATTGGGCGTGAGGCAGTAATGTTCTTAGGAATTATGGGGCGTTACGTGAGAAATAATGTTTAAATTTGCAGACAATTAAGTTAATTTTTATATGGACAGACATCAGATTCTCAAACAGACCAATGCGTTTTCAATGGCTGACGGCTTGTTTTTCGGCGTCTATTGCAGTATTGGTTTCCTTTGCATGATAAAGGGAGTGGCAAACAATACCTTGGCCATGTTGGGGTTGGTGGTTACCTTGACCGTTCCTGTGATGGGGTGCTATTTTGCTCGAAAGTTTGAGAGACAAGTCAGAGACGATGCCCCTGTGTCTTTCGGTAGGGCATACCTCTATTCAGTTCTGCTCTATATCTATGCTTCGGTGCTTTTGGCTGCATGTGTTTTTATATATTTCCAATGGTTTGACAAAGGAGCATTTGTTGACAGCTATGTCATGGCGTTTAATTCTCCTGAGACACAGGCAGCGTTAAAGCAATCTGGTATGGACGCGTCTTTTGACGAAGCTATGCGTCAAAGCGGTTTTCGCAGTGTCCGTGAGATGCTCTCAAGCATCAGTGCGTTTGACATGTCGAGCACAATGCTCAACATGAATGTCATGGCGGGACTTTTGCTGGCCTTACCTACGGCATTGTTTGGTAAGACACGCCAGCGTGATGTCCGACAATAAAAAACAATATAACATACATCTTGATAGATAATGGACATATCAGTAGTAATACCTCTTTATAATGAGGAAGAGAGTCTGCCGGAACTCTTTGACTGGATACATAGGGTGATGACCGCCAATGGGTTTACCTATGAAGTTATATTTGTGAATGACGGCAGCACAGACAATTCATGGGATACGGTGCGGAAGCTACGCCAAGAGCATTCAGAGGTTAAAGGCATAAAGTTTCGGCGCAACTATGGCAAGTCTGCCGCCCTTTATTGTGGTTTTGAAAAAGCCCAGGGAGATGTTGTCATCACTATGGATGCCGACTTGCAGGATTCGCCTGATGAGATACCTGAACTGTATCGCATGATAACAGAGGAGGGTTATGACCTTGTGAGTGGGTATAAGAAGAAACGTTATGACCCATTGTCAAAAACAATTCCTACCAAATTGTTTAATGCAACAGCTCGTAAAGTAAGCGGAATACATAATCTACATGATTTTAACTGTGGGTTGAAGGCTTACAAGAATATCGTGATAAAGAACATAGAGGTATATGGAGAGATGCATCGCTATATACCCTTTCTTGCCAAGAATGCAGGCTTCGACAAAATTGGCGAGAAGGTAGTGCATCATCAGGCTCGCAAGTTTGGACACACAAAGTTTGGAGGGCTTAACCGTTTTGTCAACGGCTATCTGGATCTGATGAGCCTATGGTTTATAAGTAATTTCGGACGCAAGCCTATGCATGTGTTCGGTTTCCTGGGTTCGTTGATGTTTTTCATTGGTTTTGTTGCAATAGTTATTGTCGGTGCAGGCAAGCTATATGCCCTAAGCAAGGGCGTGCCTGCCAGACTGGTAACGGACTCTCCGTATTTCTATATTTCACTGACCATGATGCTGTTGGGTACCCAATTGTTTCTTGCCGGCTTTATAGGAGAACTGATAAGCCGTAATGCAAACAGCCGAAATTCATACCAGATTGATGAAGAAATACAGTAATTTGATACACAAGATGACTACACCTTTGTGTGTATGCATTCTTGGTGTGGGGCTATCATTGATCGCATCTGCATGTGATTCCAGTGATTGTCCGCTCAACAATACTGTGATGCAGAAGTGTGGCTTCTATAATACGGACGGTACGATTCTGACAGTGAACGATACTCTTACGGTAACAGTTAGGGATTCTGTTATACTCAACAGGCTTACAGGAGGGTCTAACATAATGCTACCTATGAGCTATAACGAGCCAGCCGACACTCTGGTGTTTCTTTTCAAACCTGTCGATGCAGTAGCAGCCGTGGCTGATACGGTTGTGGTCTCAAAGACAAACACTCCCCATTTTGTGTCATTGGACTGCGCCCGCTCCATGTTTCATACAATTACCGGCGTGTCGTGCAGCAAGCGCACTCCTGATGCCGTATATAATTATGCAATCGGAAAAGTGGTCGTAACTAATGCGGAAGTCAACTATGATGAACAGGAAAATTTGCAGATATTCTTTAATGTGTATCGGTAGTGTGCTGATATCGCTTGTTGCGACAGCCCAATCCCACAAGCATGCAGACGTGCATCTTAAGGATACCGTGCCTTTGCTGGCTGACAAGCAGATATTCTTCAATGTTGCCGGAGTAGTCTTGTGGCAGTTCAGTGACTATGGTGAAGTGGAAGGGGGTGTCAGGCTTAATTTGAAGAGAAAGTTTTTCCCCGTTATTGAATTTGGTTTAGGCATGTGTGACAAGACACACGATGAAACAGACATACACTATAAAACATCAAGTCCGTTTGTCAGAATAGGTTGCGACTATAATTTTATAAAAAACAAATCGTCAAACAACCGTATACTTGGTGGTCTTAGGCTGGGCTATTCTTCTTTTAAATATGACATGGACGCTCCACCGCTGAATGATCCTAACTGGAGCGGTAACCAGCTTGATTTTGATTTTAGGAATGTCAGCGCCAATGCCACATGGTGTGAGTTTGTCATTGGTCTTGAAACAAAAATCTGGCGCGGCTTCAGTCTCGGGTGGACGGCTCGTTACAAGAAACGCCTTAATCACAAGACTACCGAAACAGGAAAGGCATGGTATGTTCCAGGCTATGGGGAAAACGACAACCATCTGTTTACTGGCACATTTAATGCGGTATTAAGTTTCTGAAAATATAACCCATATAAATACTCTTTGTTATGACAGCTAAAGGCAGAAATATCATCAGACTGCTTTCCCTGCTTGTTCTTATTGTGGCTACGGCTTGGATATTGGTAGACAATGCGTGTGCACCATACCAGAAGATGGAGGGAAAGATTTTTGGTACCTACTACCATATTACCTACCAATCTTCTTCTGATTTTGAGAAAGAGATTCTGGGTAGACTGGAAGCCGTCGATGCCTCCTTGTCAGCGTTCAATGAAAATAGCATTGTATCAAAGGTTAACCGTAACGAAAGAGTTAGGGTAAACGAAATGTTTAAGACCGTCTTCGAACTTTCACAAAAGGTCTCGCGCAACACCAATGGCGCTTTTGATGTTACGGTAGCCCCATTGGTCAACCTGTGGGGGTTCGGGTTCAGAAACAAGGAGCAGGTCAGCAGACAAAAGATCGACAGCATATTGACGTTTGTTGGATGGCAGACAGTAGACTTGCATAAAGGCTATGTAGTGAAACACCATTCTCGCACAATGCTTGACTTCAGTGCAATAGCAAAGGGATATGGTTGTGATGTTGTTGCCGATTTTCTTGAGGCGCACGGAGTTACAAACTTTATGGTTGAAATCGGTGGCGAAATCAGGGCTGAGGGTGTCAATTCCGTAAATGCTCCATGGACTCTTGGCATAGAGAAGCCCACAGAAGATTCTGTGTGTCAGCATCAGGAACTTTTCTCTACCATACAGAAATCCTCCATGGCGATTGCAACAAGTGGCAACTACCGCAATTTCTACTACAAGGACGGTCACAAGTATGCTCATACAATAAGTCCGGCTACCGGCTACCCCATACAACACAAACTGTTGTCGGCAACAGTTTGCGCATCATCATGCGCATTGGCTGACGCATACGCTACTGCTTTTATGGTGCTGGGCATGGAAGAAGCTCAGAAAGTACTCTCGCGGACAAAAGGGCTTGATGCATACTTCATCTATACTGATCAACACGGGCATTACAAGACGTGGTGTTCTGAAGGGTTGTCAAAGTTTATCAACAAATGAGATTACCTGCTTCGCATGACTCCATCTACGACAGGCTTCTCGAGCTTCCTCTCTTTCAGGGACACAGCAGGGAAGACCTGACTTCTATGCTTGGCAAGATAAAGGTAGGCTTTGGCCTCTACAAAAAGGGGCAGACCATTATTAGGCAAGATGACCCCTGTCGGGAGATTGTCTTTATTATGGAAGGTGAAGCGGCCCTTTCTCGCACCTCACTCCATAAGGATATCCTTTTCACGGAGCAATTTAAGTCGGCTGGGTCTTTCGGTACGGAGACCCTGTTTGGCCTTCGAAGGAATTACAGCTATACAATCACCGCTTTGGATGAAGTGAAGACGTTTGTTGTCTCCAAGGAGGGTGTTATCAATCACCTGTTCTACTATGAGGTGTTTCGCTTCAATTTGCTCAATATGCTTACCACTCGCATTCAGCGGTGTCAGCAGGTTTTATGGCTGCCAGAGGACGAAAATATTGAACGCAGCTTTGTTTTGCTGTGCAGGAGAAACTTTTTTTATCCCGCAGGTTTCAAGACGGTTGAGGGTGGTATGGTGGCGCTTGCGCGCATGATGGACAGGCCCCGCATTCATGTCTCTAATATGCTCAACAACCTTGCCCAACAACAACTTGTTTCTTTAGGGCGCAAGAAAATCATAATACCTCGTCTTGAGAAACTGATTGCTCATTGTTCGAACAAACTGTGATTTTTTTGATGGTTGCATTATTAAAAACGCTTGTTTTTTTTGCTTAAAACCGAGTTTTTACGTATATTTGCAGCAACAATCATTAACACAATCAATAAACACGACTGCTTTTATGAAACAATTCTGCTTTGTCACAATGGTGATGGGAATGTTCTGCATTGCATTGCAGGCTCAGAACAAATTTGATGTCAACGGTGATGGTATTGTCAACGGTGCCGACATTGTCGGAGTCTATAATTATATTGTCAATGGCGATGGCGAAAATGACGACATGACATTTACGGTAAAAGGCGTCTCCTTTACAATGAAAAAGGTTAAGTGCGGCATTTTTTCTATGGGAGCCACCTCCGAGCAAGAGAATTCGTATAATGACGAGAAGCCTGTGCATAAGGTTACGTTGACTGAAGACTATTACATGGGCGAAACAGTTGTTACACAGGCTCTTTGGAAGGCCGTGACGGGTAATTTGCCTACAGAAGACGGCCCCCAGTGGTATACTTCTACTGGTTTGGGAGACAATTATCCTGCATATTATATCAACTACGAAGATGTACAATCGTTTTTGGTCAAGCTTAATACCATAACAGGCAAAAATTTCCGTATGCCCACCGAGGCGGAGTGGGAATTCGCTGCCCGTGGCGGAAGTTTGAGCAAAAGTTATCAATATAGTGGAGGCAATTCGGTTGATGATGTAGCATGGCATGTTGGTAACAGTAATCGTACCACGCATGAAGTCAAAACGAAGTCTCCCAATGAACTCGGTCTTTATGACATGAGCGGGAATGTGTGGGAATGGTGTTCAGACTGGTATGGTAACTATCGCAGCCTTGACGTGATTAACCCTACCGGCTCCATCAGCGGCAGTGTAAGAGTGTGTCGTGGAGGCTCTTGGGACAGTAGCAAGCGAATGTGCCGGATCACCAACCGTGGAGGACACAATCCATCGGATCGCGGTAGCTTTCGTGGCTTCCGTCTTGCTCTCGGCTACTTTAAATAATTTATGTAAGAACAATCTGCGTTTATCCCAATAAGTACTAACGACCGAATTGGGTGGAACTGCATCTCAGATGTTAGACAAAAAACTTCTGGGATGCAGTTTGTTT
>OJNH01000555.1_pt1 | contig 33101 bp, 44 predicted proteins | sample 1597361 | NCBI WGS metagenome assembly OJNH01 (sample SAMEA2452136, study PRJEB22498) | human gut metagenome | biome: human feces; feature: human gut; material: feces | place: Australia | collected 2012
AAAATCGCTAAACTCTTTGACGAAGATTTTTGGGTGACGCAATGACGAAGTCAGGTTGAGCGGTCTCTGCCTTTTGTGGAGTTTGTGTGCGAAGTTTTTTTTATTACTTTGTGGAGAGAAAAGATGCGTAGACCACAACAAAATGAAAAGAATAAGTATCAAGGTGGGTTTGTATGTGTTATATTATATATAAGGTGGTTGCGATGAACGGTGACGTCTCAACTCGCTTGTGTCGTATAGAATTATGGCACAATAGTGCAACAATTCTGTTATTCGCTTAAAAGTGAGTCTTGGGGTGCTGATAATTGGGTTCTTTTTTCTAAATTTGCCAGTGGCATAAGTGTTAATTATAATCATACAAATAAACAGAAATATGGCTACAGAGAACAAAAACCAATTCCAGATTGCCGTTACTCCAGATGTGGAGGACGGTGTGTATTCAAATCTCGCAGTAATTACACACTCTTCTGCAGAGTTTATCTTGGACTTTATACGCATGCTTCCCAATGGGGGAAACCCTAAAGTTAAGTCCCGTGTGGTGATGGCTCCTGAACATGCTAAAAGGCTCATGTACGCTCTTAACGACAATATTGCCAAGTATGAAAAGGCTTTTGGTCCGATAGATCTGCATGCGTCAGTGGGAGGAGGATCAATGTCTGAGCCGAGAGGTGAGGCGTAACAGGTTTGCGGGCTTCTGTTCGTGCTGGCAGCTCTTGGTTGCGTGCCAACACGAACAGAAGTTTCTGGCTATGACCGCAAGATTGCTCTTGCTTTGCAATGTGTTTCTGTTTTATGTTATGTAATGTTTAATGTGTATTAACAGGGCATAACACTTGCTGTCAGCAGAGTTTCTTCCTTTTGCAACCTTGTCTTTTGCAACAAAAAATTATTGTTGCCAAGAAGTAATTTTTCGTATTCTTTTGTGAAAAGGATGTTCTTCGGATAGTTTCCAAGGTCCGTTTTGTTACTAAAGTTTTTCCAGATTGTTAGAAGTGAGCGTTAAATAACGTTTATCGTGTTAAATATTCCTAAAACGTGTACGCATTGAAGTTAATGTGCCTTGTGAAATGAAATTAGTTTTGTGCGAAACGTGTTGTTTTGCAGAAAAGTAGTAATTTTGCAGTCTGAAATGGGTGTATTGTGCCCTAAAAGCTCGTGAAAGAGCTTGGATTATCGCTGAAAAAACAACAAATATAAACCAAAATAATAAGTAAAATGCCAACTATCCAACAATTAGTTAGAAAAGGCAGAGTGACTTTGGAAGACAAGAGCAAGTCTCCGGCGTTGGATTCATGTCCACAGCGTCGTGGTGTTTGCGTGCGTGTCTACACAACCACTCCTAAGAAGCCTAATTCAGCCATGCGTAAAGTTGCGCGTGTGCGTTTGACAAATTCAAAGGAGGTTAACTCCTATATTCCAGGTGAGGGTCATAACCTTCAGGAGCACTCTATCGTAATGGTAAGAGGTGGCCGTGTGAAGGACCTTCCTGGTGTTCGCTATCACATTGTGCGCGGTACGCTTGATACTGCAGGCGTTGCCAACCGCACACAGCGTCGTTCAAAATACGGAGCTAAACGTCCTAAGGCAGCTAAAAAGTAATTAACCTGAAATTGGTTATGGTAGGCGGAAAGGTTGAGTAAAGCGCAAGAGAGCACTTGAAGAACAAGAAGCACAGCCCAAACCGAAATGATTAGAAAAAATGAGAAAAGCAAAACCAAAGAAAAGAGTAATCCTTCCTGACTCGGTGTTTAATGAGCAGAAGGTGACAAAGTTTGTTAACCATCTTATGTATGATGGCAAGAAGAACCTGTCTTATGAAATCTTCTACAATGCATTGGAAATCGTGAAGGACAAGATGCAGAACGAAGAGAAGAGTGCCCTTGATATCTGGAAAGAGGCTCTTGATAACGTTACACCTCAGGTTGAGGTCAAGAGCCGTCGTATCGGTGGTGCTACATTCCAGGTCCCAATGGAGATACGTCCAGAGAGAAAAGAGTCCATTTCTATGAAGAACATCATTATTTTTGCCCGTAAGCGTAGTGGCAAGAGTATGGCAGAGAAACTTGCTGCAGAAATCATGGACGCCTATAACCAGCAGGGTGGTGCTTTCAAGCGCAAGGAGGATCTCCATCGTATGGCAGAGGCTAACCGTGCATTCGCTCACTTTAGGTTTTAATTCATAAACACGAAAAGAATACTATGGCAAAGCACGATTTGCATTTAACTCGTAATATCGGTATTATGGCTCACATCGATGCCGGTAAGACAACGACATCAGAGCGTATTCTGTTTTATACTGGTAAAACTCACAAAATTGGCGAGGTGCACGAAGGTGCAGCGACAATGGACTGGATGGAGCAGGAGCAGGAGCGTGGTATTACCATTACTTCGGCAGCTACAACAGCGTACTGGACATATAACGGGGAAAAATATAAGTTCAATCTCATTGATACCCCGGGACACGTTGATTTCACTGCTGAGGTGGAGCGTTCGCTGCGTGTGCTTGATGGTGCCGTAGCTACATACTGTGCCGTAGGTGGAGTTGAACCTCAGTCTGAAACGGTATGGCGTCAGGCCGACAAGTATAATGTGCCCCGTATCGGATATGTAAACAAGATGGACCGTTCGGGTGCAGATTTCTTTGAGGTTGTTCGTCAGATGAAAGATGTGCTCGGTGCAACACCTTGTGTCATCTCTGTGCCAATTGGTGCAGAAGAAAACTTCAAGGGAATTGTTGACCTCATCAAGATGAAGGCTATTCTATGGCATGATGAGACAATGGGCGCAGAATATGAAGTTGACGATATTCCTGCTGACCTTGTAGATGAGTGCAACGAATGGCGTTCAAAATTGGTTGAGCAGGCTGCAGAGCAGGACGAGTCTCTTATGGAGAAGTTCTTTGAGGACCCAGACTCCATTACAGAGGCAGAACTCATTGCAGCAATCCGCAAGGGCTGTCTGAAGTTGGATATCGTTCCAATGACTTGTGGTTCTTCGTTTAAGAACAAGGGTGTTCAGACATTGCTCGACTATGTCTGCATGTTCCTCCCAAGTCCGTTGGATACTCCTGCTATTGAAGGTATTAATCCTGAGACAAATGAAACCGAAACACGTCATCCGTCTGATGATGACAAGACTTCTGCTCTTGCATTCAAGATTGCAACCGATCCGTATGTTGGTCGTTTGGTATTCTTCCGTGTATATTCTGGCAAGGTTGAGGCTGGTTCTTATGTCTACAATGTTCGTTCAGGCAAGAAAGAGCGCATAAGCCGTCTGTTCCAGATGCACTCTAACCATCAGAATCCCGTTGATGTTATCGGTGCTGGTGACATTGGTGCTGCTGTTGGTTTGAAGGATATACGTACAGGTGACACTCTTGTAGAAGAGGGTGCTCCTATTATTCTTGAATCAATAGAATTCCCAGATCCTGTGATTGGTATAGCTGTTGAGCCCAAGACTCAGAAAGACCTTGATAAATTGAGCAACGGTCTTGCAAAGCTTGCGGAGGAAGACCCGACGTTTACAGTGCGTACCGACGAGCAGAGCGGACAGACCGTTATCTCTGGTATGGGTGAGCTTCACCTCGACATCATTATTGACCGTCTTAAGAGAGAGTTCAAGGTTGAGTGTAACCAGGGTAAACCGCAGGTGAACTATAAGGAGGCAATCACCAAAACCGTCAGCAATCTTCGTGAAGTTTACAAGAAGCAGTCTGGTGGACGTGGTAAGTTTGCAGATATTATCGTTAATGTTGGTCCTGTTGATGAGGACTACAATGTTAAAGAAAACGGACCTCTACAGTTTATCAATAGTGTGACAGGTGGACGTATTCCAAAAGAGTTCATTCCTTCTGTGCAGAAGGGCTTTGAAAACGCAATGAAGAGCGGTGTCCTCGCAGGTTTCCCTCTTGACAGTCTTAAGGTTGAACTCGTTGATGGTAGCTTCCACCCGGTAGACTCTGACCAGTTGTCGTTTGAAATAGCAGCTCTACAGGCGTATAAGAATGCATGCTCACAAGCTGGCCCTTGCTTGATGGAGCCAATTATGAAACTCGAGGTTGTTACTCCGGAGGAGAATATGGGTGACGTGATCGGTGACCTTAATAAGCGTCGCGGTCAGGTGGAAGGCATGGAAAATAGCCGTAGTGGTGCCCGCATTGTGAAAGCAATGGTTCCGCTGGCAGAAATGTTTGGCTATGTAACAGCTCTTCGTACCATTACTTCTGGTCGTGCAACAAGTTCTATGCAGTATGACCACCATGCTCCAGTTTCTGCCGGCATTGCCAAGGCAGTACTTGAAGAGTGCAATGGTAGAGTTGATTTGATTAAATAAGAGTTAATATAAATGCAGACGGGCAAGACTCTTAACGAATGACTCTTAAGAGTCTCATCCCTCTGAAAATGAAAAACAAAAACATGAGTCAAAAGATCAGAATTAAATTAAAGTCTTACGATCACACTCTCGTAGAGAAGAGTGCAGACAAGATTGTAAAGGCAGTTAAGGCAACAGGTGCTGTGGTCAGCGGACCTATTCCATTGCCAACACGTAAACGTATCATTACTGTAAACCGTTCGACTTTCGTAAACAAGAAAAGTCGTGAGCAGTTTGAGATTTCTTCTTACAAGCGTCTTATAGATATTTACAGCACAACAGCAAAGACCGTGGATTCTCTGATGAAGCTTGAATTGCCTTGTGGTGTAGAAGTTGAAATCAAGGTGTAGTGATTGTGAACAAAAATTTATTTAGAATCAATAATACAACTAAATTTAACTGAAATGCCAGGATTAATTGGAAAAAAAATCGGAATGACTTCCGTTTTCAGTGCCGAGGGTAAGAATGTACCATGCACTGTTATTGAATGTGGTCCTTGCGTAGTTACTCAAGTTAAAAGTGTTGAAAAAGATGGCTATGAGGCTGTTCAGCTTGGCTTCCAAGAGGCAAAAGAAAAGAACACCACAAAAGCATTGAAGGGACACTTTGACAAAGCTGGTACTACTCCTAAGAGACACTTGGCCGAGTTCAATGGTTTTGAACAAACCTTAAATTTAGGAGACACTGTTACTGTAGAGATTTTTGCAGACACCAAGTTTGTTGATGTTGTAGGAACCTCAAAGGGACATGGTTTCCAAGGCGTAATGAAGCGTCATGGTTTTGGCGGTGTAGGTCAGGCAACCCACGGTCAGGATGACCGCGCTCGTAAGCCGGGTTCCATCGGAGCCTGCTCTTATCCTGCAAAGGTGTTTAAGGGCATGCGCATGGGTGGCCAGATGGGTAGTGATAGAGTTACTACACAAAACCTTCGCGTATTAAAAGTTATTCCAGAGAAGAACCTCCTTGTAATTAAGGGGTCTGTTGCTGGATGTAAAGGTTCAATCGTTTTAATTAAGGAATAATGGAAGTTAGCGTATTAAACAAGAATGGTCAAGATACCGGCAAGAAGGTAACTCTCCTCGATTCAATTTTTGCAATTGAGCCTAACGACCATGCAATATATCTTGATGTAAAGCAATATTTGGCAGCACAGCGCCAAGGTACTGCAAAAACCAAGGAAAGAAGTGAAATGAGCGGTTCCACCCGCAAGCTCGGTCGCCAGAAAGGTGGTGGCGGTGCACGTCGCGGTGATATCAATTCTCCAGTATTGGTAGGTGGTGCACGCGTTTTCGGTCCTAAACCAAGAGATTATGATTTCAAACTTAACAAGAAGGTTAAACAGCTTGCTCGCAAGTCTGCCCTCTCTTATAAGGCAAAGGAATCTGCGGTTATCGTGGTTGAAGACTTCTCCTTTGAAGCTCCTAAGACAAAAGAGTTTATCACTTTTGTAGAGAATCTGAAAATTGCCGACAAGAAGGTGCTTGTAGCCTTGAACGGCATTGATAAGAATATGTTTTTGTCAGCTCGTAATCTAAAGAAGGCTAATGTTATTACAGCAAATCAGTTGAATACCTATGGTATACTTGATGCTGGCGTGCTTGTGTTAACAGAAAGTGCACTTAAGGATATTGAGGCTGTTCTTAACAAGTAAGCAGATAATTAGATATGGCATATATAGTAAAACCATTGGTCACTGAGAAGATGACCGCTATTACAGAAAAGCAGAACAACGTATTCGGCTTTATTGTACGCCCTCAGGCCAACAAACTGCAGATTAAGGCAGAGGTTGAGGCACGCTACAATGTGAATGTTATATCAGTTCGTACAATGATCTACGCTGGCAAAAATAAGTCACGCTATACTCGCTCAGGACTTATTAAAGGTCGCACAAATGCCTACAAAAAGGCCTTGGTAGTGTTGAACGAAGGTGAAACAATTGATTTCTATAGTAATATTTAATAAAAAATGGCAGTACGGAAATTTAGACCTATAACACCGGGTCAGAGACACAAAATTATTGGTACTTTTGAGGAAATTACTGCGTCAGTACCAGAAAAGTCTCTTGTTTATGGTAAACGCGCTACAGGTGGACGCAACAACGTCGGACGTCGTTCTATGCGTTATCTTGGTGGCGGACACAAGAGAAAATTCCGTTTCATCGATTTCAAGAGAGAAAAAGATGGTGTTCCGGCAACGGTAAAGACTATTGAGTATGATCCTAACAGATCTGCTCGTATAGCATTGCTGTTCTATGCCGATGGTGAAAAACGTTATATTATTGCTCCAAATGGCTTGACCGTTGGTACTGTGGTGATGTCTGGTGCAGATGCCGCTCCAGAAGTTGGTAATACACTACCTTTGCAGAACATTCCTGTAGGTACTGTTATCCACAATATTGAGTTGCGTCCGGGCCAGGGTGCTCTTTTAGTACGTTCGGCTGGTAATTTTGCTCAATTGACTTCTCGTGAGGGTCGCTATTGTGTTATCAAGCTTCCTTCTGGTGAGACTCGTCAAATTCTTAGTGCTTGTAAGGCTACAATTGGTAGCGTAGGAAACTCTGACCATGCGCTTGAAAGCTCTGGTAAGGCAGGTCGCTCACGTTGGTTGGGCCGCAGACCACATAATCGTGGTGTTGTGATGAACCCGCACGATCACCCAATGGGTGGTGGTGAAGGACGCCAGAGTGGAGGACACCCACGTTCACGCACTGGTTTGTATGCAAAGGGTCTCAAGACTCGTGCACCAAAGAAGCCGTCTAATAAGTATATCATTGAAAGAAGTAGTAAAAAGTAAATTGAGTAGATTATGAGTCGTTCACTTAAAAAAGGTCCATATATTGCAGTATCTCTCGAGAAGAAAGTTCTCGCTATGAATGAGAGTGGCAAAAAGTCTGTTGTAAAGACTTGGGCCAGGGCTTCAATGATATCACCAGACTTTGTTGGTCATACAATTGCAGTCCACAATGGTAATAAATTTATTCCTGTATATGTTACTGAAAACATGGTAGGCCACAAGTTGGGTGAGTTCGCTCCAACTCGTAGGTTCGGTGGCCATGCTGGTAACAAAAAGTAGGAGTTTTAACCTTTGAAAAATAAAAGAATATATAATGGGAGCAAGAAAAAAGAATGCGGCCAATGCTAGAAAAGAGGCCCTTAAGACCCAGTATTTTGCAAGTTTGCAAAATGTGCCTTCTTCTCCGCGTAAGATGCGCTATGTCGTAGATCTTATTCGTGGTATGGAGGTAGGTCGTGCTCTTGGTACACTTAGATTTTCACAGAAGGCAGCTTCTATTCCATTGGAAAAGTTGCTTCGTTCTGCAATTTCTAACTGGGAGCAAAAGAATGACAGAAAAGCCGAAGAAGGTGAATTGTATGTTAGTAAAGCTTATGTGAATGAAGGTGTAACCCTTAAGCGTATGAGACCTGCACCTCAAGGTAGAGGATACAGAATCCGCAAGCGTTCTAATCATGTTACGCTTTATGTAGATTCAAAAAATGATTAAGTATGGGACAAAAAATTAATCCGATAAGTAACCGCCTTGGTATTATCCGTGGTTGGGATTCTAACTGGTACGGAGGCAAGAGCTTCGGTGACTCTATTCTTGAAGATAGCAAAATCCGTAAATACCTTGAGGTTCGCCTCGCTAAGGCCAGTGTATCAAGAATCGTCATTGAACGTACCCTTAAAGTTATAACTATTACTGTTTGTTCTTCACACCCTGGTGTGATTATCGGTAAGGGAGGACAAGAAGTAGATAAACTTAAGGAGGAACTTAAAAAGATTACCGACAAGGATATTCAAATCAATATCTTTGAGGTAAGAAAACCAGAACTCGATGCTCAGATTGTCGGCAAAAGCATTGCACGTCAGATAGAAGGTATGGTAGCATATCGCCGTGCAATCAAAATGGCTATTTCCAATGCAATGAGAATGGGTGCAGAGGGCATCAAGATTCAGATTGCCGGCCGTTTGAATGGAGCAGAAATGGCACGTAAGGAAATGTATAAGGAAGGACGTACACCTCTTCATACTTTCCGTGCAGACATTGACTACTGCCAGACAGAGGCTTTGACAAAGGTAGGTCTCCTTGGTATTAAGGTTTGGATTTGCCGTGGCGAAGTTTATGGCAAGAAGGATTTGTCACCAAACTTCACTCAACAGTCCGAAAAGGGTGGCCGTTCCAACTTTGGTGGCAGAAGAGGCGGTGACAGAAATAACCGTCGCAGAAGAAACAATAACCGTTAATTTGATGAACTATGTTACAGCCTAAAAGAACTAAATACAGAAGACCACAAAAAGGTCGTAGCAAAGGTAATGCTCAAAGAGGTAATCAGTTGGCTTTTGGAAGTTTTGGTATTAAAAGCTTGGAAACTGAATGGATTAACAGTCGTCAAATTGAGGCGGCTCGTGTAGCTGTTACACGTTACATGCAGCGTCAGGGACAAGTTTGGATTAGAATCTTTCCGGACAAGCCTATTACAAAGAAGCCAGCAGACGTACGTATGGGTAAAGGTAAGGGCGACCCTGTAGGTTTTGTTTTCCCTGTTACACCCGGACGCATCTTGTTTGAGGTTGAGGGTGTTTCCTATGAAATAGCAAAGGAGGCATTGCGCCTCGCTGCCCAAAAGCTTCCTGTTGTTACAAAGTTTATTGTTAGACGTGATTACGAAGAAAAGGCCTAAATTATGAAAAACGCAGAAATAAGAGAAATCTCCACAAAGGAATTGCAGGAAAGACTTGAAACAGAGGTGTCTGCCTACACACAGACTCTCTTGACTCATTCCGTTTCTCCTGTTGCTGATACTTCCAAGATTAAGGCAATGCGTCGTAATATTGCTCGTATCAAGACAGAGCTTCGTCAAAGAGAATTAAACAAGTAAAGTTTGACTTCCATGGAAGAAAGAAATTTAAGAAAGACACGTCAGGGTGTTGTTGTGAGCAATAAGATGGATAAGACAATTGTTGTTGCTGCACGTTTTAAGGAGAAACACCCTATTTATGGTAAGTTCGTCTCAAAGACAAAGAAATATCATGCTCATGACGAGAACAACGAGTGCAACCCAGGTGATACCGTATTGCTTATGGAGACTCGTCCTTTGAGTAAGTCTAAGAGATGGAGAGTTGTTAAAATTGTAGAAAGAGCTAAGTAATTATGATACAGACAGAATCCAGATTAACTATAGCAGATAATAGCGGTGCGCGCGAGTGCCTTTGTATCCGTGTTTTGGGCGGAACGAGAAGACGCTATGCTTCTGTTGGTGATGTGATTGTCGTTACTGTGAAGAACGTTATTCCATCAAGTGATATCAAGAAAGGTACTGTTTCCAAGGCGCTTATAGTACGCACAAAGAAGGAAATCCGTCGTCCGGACGGTTCTTACATTCGCTTTGACGACAATGCTTGCGTCTTGTTGAATAATGCCAATGAGTTGAGAGGCAGCCGTATCTTTGGTCCTGTTGCGCGTGAATTGCGTGCAGTAAATATGAAGGTTGTATCCTTGGCTCCTGAAGTTCTATAACTTAATTTAATCGCATTGTTACAATGAGTAAATTACATATCAAAAAAGGCGATACTGTTTATGTGAATGCCGGTGAGAACAAAGGTGCCAAGGGCAAGGTTCTCAAGGTGTTGGTAGAAAAACAGCGCGCTATTGTAGAAGGTATTAATATGGTTTCTAAGAGCCAGAAGCCAAGTGCAAAAAATCCTCAGGGAGGAATTGTCAAGCAAGAGGCTCCTATCCATATTTCAAATTTAAATGTGGTAGATCCTAAATCTGGGAAGCCTACCCGTATTGGTCGTAAATTGAATGCAGACGGCAAGCGTGTCCGTTATGCTAAGAAATCAGGGGAGGAAATCAACTAATGGCAAATACAGCACAATTAAAGAAAGAATATGCTGAGCGCATTGCTCCAGCATTGATGAAGCAGTTTAACTACAGTTCACCAATGCAGATTCCTGTATTAAAGAAGATTGTTGTCAATCAAGGTCTTGGCATCGCTACACAGGACAAGAAGATTATTGATGTGGCAATTAATGAACTTACTGCGATCACAGGTCAGAAGGCTGTTGCAACTGTTTCAAAGAAGGATATCGCAAACTTTAAGCTCCGTAAAAAGATGCCTATTGGTGCGAGAGTTACATTGCGTCGCGAGCGTATGTACGAGTTTTTGGAGAAGCTCGTTAGAGTAGCTTTGCCTCGTATTCGTGACTTTAAGGGTATCGGTGGAAAGTTTGATGGTCGTGGAAATTATACTCTTGGTATTGAAGAGCAGATTATTTTCCCGGAAATCAACATTGACGCCGTAGACCGTATTCAAGGTATGAATATTACTTTCGTTACTACAGCTGCTACTGATGAAGAAGGCTTCGCACTGTTGAAAGAGTTCGGTCTTCCTTTTAAGAATGCTAAAAATTAATTACGATGGCAAAAGAATCAATGAAAGCTCGCGAGGTTAAGCGTGCAAAGATGGTTGCTCAATATGCTGCTAAACGTGCAGCACTGAAGGAGATTGTCAACAAGTCTACAGACCCTACTGAGGCTTATGAGGCAGCCCGCAAACTTCAGGAGATACCACGCAACGCCAACCCAATCCGCCTGCATAACAGATGTAAGATTACTGGTCGTCCAAAAGGATATATCCGTCAGTTTGGTCTCTCTCGTATCCAATTTCGTGAGATGGCTTCTGCAGGTCTTATTCCTGGCGTCAAGAAAGCAAGTTGGTAATCTTCAGAGACAGCAAGTTATTTTTTAATATTGTCGGGTTCACCCGATTAATTAAAACATTTATTTATATGACAGATCCAATAGCAGATTATTTGACACGCCTCAGAAATGCTATCCGTGCAAATCACAGGGTAGTAGAGGTTCCTGCGTCAAATTTGAAAAAGGACATCACTAAGATCCTTTTTGAAAAAGGCTACATCCTTAACTTCAAGTTTATTGAGGATGGTAAGCAAGGCATAATCAAGATTGCGTTGAAATATGACGCAATGGGCAAGACTAATGCAATTAAGTCGTTGCAGAGAGTCTCTACCCCTGGTTTGCGCAAGTATACCGGCTACAAGAGCATGCCAAGAGTAATTAACGGTTTAGGTGTTGCCATCATCTCCACGTCAAAGGGTGTGATGACAGACAAGGAGGCTTCACAGCTTAAAATAGGTGGTGAGGTGCTCTGTTATGTTTATTAACAATTAAGGAGGAAATCACATGTCAAGAATAGGTAAATTGCCGATTAACATTCCTGCTGGTGTTACTGTTGACATCAAGGATAATGTAGTGTCTGTAAAAGGACCGAAGGGTGAGTTAAGCCAATTTGTGCATCCTTCTATTATGGTTAAGGTTGAGAATGGTCAGATGACTTTCGAAATGGATGAGGCTAATGACACTGTTAGCCCAAAGCAGATACATGCTTTCCATGGTCTCTATCGTGCTCTTGTTAACAACATGGTAGTTGGTGTGTCTGAGGGCTACAAACGTGAAATGGAGTTGGTAGGCGTTGGTTATCGTGTGTCTAATACTGGCCAAATTATAGAGTTTGCTCTCGGCTATACACACCCCATCTATTTAGAGTTGCCAAAAGAAATCTCAATTGTAACTAAATCTGAGAGAAACAAACGCCCTTATATCTGTTTGGAATCTTGCAACAAGGAGCTTCTTGGTCTTGTTTGCGCAAAGATTCGCTCATTCCGCAAGCCCGAGCCTTATAAAGGTAAAGGTATTTTGTATGTTGGTGAGGTTATTCGACGCAAGTCTGGTAAATCGGCTGCTGCCAAATAATCATAAAATATATAGATTATGACAAAGAATACAAATAGAAGGGTTAGAATTAAATATCGTGTTCGTAACAAGATTTCCGGTACGGCAGCCCGTCCGCGTCTTTGCGTTTTTCGCAGTAACAAGCAGATTTACGTACAGGTTATCAATGACGAGAATGGTACTACTTTAGTTTCTGCATCTTCTCTTGGCATGGAGAAAATGCCAAAGAGTGAGCAGGCTGCAGTAGTTGGAGAAAAGATTGCTAAACTCGCCATAGAGGCAGGTATCTCTGAGGTTGTTTTTGACCGTAATGGATATCTGTATCACGGACGAGTTATGGAAGTTGCTAATGGTGCGCGCAAGGGCGGACTTAAATTTTAATTGATTATGGCAAATAGAGTTAATATAAACACTGAAGAGCTTACCGAGAAACTGGTAGCGCTTAATAGGGTAACTAAGGTTACAAAAGGTGGTAGAACATTCACTTTCGCAGCTATTGTTGTAGTCGGTGATGGTAAGGGCGTAATCGGTTATGGCCTTGGTAAGGCAGGTGAGGTTTCTGCAGCTATTGCCAAAGGCGTGGAGTCTGCTAAGAAGAATCTGATAAAGGTACCTGTACTTAAAGGCACGATTCCTCACGAGCAAGCCGCAAAATTCGGCGGTGCCAGAGTACTTGTCCTTCCTGCCGCCCCTGGTACGGGAGTTGTTGCAGGCGGTGCTATGCGTGCAGTTTTTGAATGTGTCGGCGTGACGGATGTCTTGGCAAAATCTAAGGGATCCTCTAACCCTCACAACCTTGTAAAAGCTACAGTAGCAGCATTGGCTGAGTTGCGCGATGCACATACTGTTGCCGAAGCTCGTAAAGTAAGTTTGGAAAAAGTATTTAAAGGATAAGTGTAATATGGCAACGATTAAGATTAAGCAAATAAAGAGCCGTATAGGTGCTCCGAAAGACCAGAAAAGAACACTTGATTCTTTGGGTTTGAGAAAAATGAATGCAGTCGTGTCACATGAAGACAATCCTTGCATTCGTGGTATGATTCAGAAAGTTCATCACTTGGTGAGCATTGTTGAATAGAAAAAATACACATAAGATATGAAATTACATAGTTTAAAACCTGCAGAGGGATCTACTCATTCAAGAAGAAGAATTGGTCGTGGACCAGGCTCTGGCTTGGGTGGCACTTCTACTCGTGGTCATAAGGGAGCTAAGGCTCGTTCCGGTTACAAGAAGAAGATTGGTTTTGAAGGAGGTCAGATGCCACTTCAGCGTCGTGTGCCGAAATCCGGCTTCAATAACATCAATCGTGTAGAATACAAGGCTATCAATCTTGATGTAATTCAGGCTTTGGCAGAGGCTAAGAACCTGACTGCTGTTACTCTCGCTAACTACGTAGAGGCTGGTTTTGTTTCAAAGAACCAGTTGGTTAAGGTTCTTGGAAATGGCAAGCTTACTTCCAAACTTGACATTGAGGCCAACGCTTTCTCAAAATCTGCGGAAGAAGCTATTAAGGCACTTGGCGGCAACGCTACCAAAATTTAACAAATGAAAAAATTCATCGAGACATTAAAGAATATATGGCGAGTGGAGGATTTGAGAATCCGTCTGCTCATTACAATATTGTTTGTCGCTATATATAGATTCGGTTCATTTGTTGTCCTACCAGGCATCGACCCGCAGAAATTAAATTCTCTTTCGGATCAGACCAAGGACGGATTGATGTCTCTGCTGGATATGTTCTCTGGAGGTGCGTTCTCTAATGCATCTATCTTTGCATTGGGTATCATGCCATACATCTCTGCTTCGATTGTGATGCAGCTGCTTACACTCGCTGTACCTTACTTTCAGAAGATGCAGCGCGAGGGAGAGAGTGGACGTCGCAAGATTAATCAGTACACCCGTTACCTGACAATAGCAATTCTGCTCTTCCAGGCTCCTATGTATTTGATTAATCTCCAGACCCAGGCCGCAGGTGCCATCAGCGATGCTTTGCCATGGGGAATGTTCCTCATTACTTCTACAATCATTTTGGCTGCGGGAAGTATGTTCATCCTTTGGCTTGGCGAACGTATTACGGACAAAGGCGTTGGTAATGGTGTGTCAATGATAATTATGATTGGTATCATAGCACGTCTGCCTCAGTCTGTAGGTCAGGAATTTGTAACGGCTCTTACTTCTCCGGGAGCAGGAGGTTTGGTTAAGTTCCTGTTTGAAATTATCGCCTTGATTGTTGTTATTGGTGCCGCCATTCTTTTGGTGCAAGCAGTACGCAAGGTGCCTGTGCAGTATGCAAAGCGGGTTCAAGGTGGTCAGACGGTAGGCGGTGCACGCCAGTATATTCCCATTAAGCTGTTCGCCGCTAACGTGATGCCAATTATCTTTGCGCAAGCATTGATGTTCATTCCTATCACTATGGCCCGGACGGGTGGTGAGAATAGTGCAGTGTTAAGTAATCTGCTTGATATGAACAGTTTCCTATACAATTTTGTATTTGTGCTGTTGATTGTGGCGTTTACATATTTCTATACTGCAATAACTTTGAATCCTGTTCAGATGGCAGACGAACTTAAACGCAACAACGGTTTCATTCCGGGTATCAAGCCAGGCAAGAATACCGCTGACTATCTTGATAATGTAATGTCGTATACAACTTTGCCAGGTTCTTTGTTTATCGCCTTGATAGCAATTCTTCCTGTCTTTGCTCGTATGTTTGACATTAATCAGGGTTTTGCTCAGTTCTTCGGTGGAACTTCTTTACTCATCCTTGTGGGTGTTGTTTTAGATACTCTACAGCAGATCGAAAGCCATTTGCTCGTAAGGCATTATGATGGTTTGTTAACTTCCGGACGCACGCGCACACGTGGTGTAAGTGCTTACTAAGATGATTTATTTAAAGACAGAAGATGAAATAGAGCTGTTGCGGCAGGCGAATTTGCTTGTGGGCAAAACGCTTGCCGAAATAGCTCGCATAATCAAGCCTGGTGTAACAACACGTCAGATTGATACGCTTGCCGAGACCTTTATCAGAGACAATGGGGCAATCCCGACGTTCAAGGGGTTTCCAAGTAGTGAGGGGGTTCCGTTTCCTGCGTCAGTCTGCACCTCTGTCAACGAGCAGGTTGTGCATGGCATACCAACAGACAAGCCATTGCAAGATGGCGACATCGTTTCGGTTGATTGTGGCACACTTCTTAATGGCTACAACGGGGACTCTTGCTATACGTTTTGTGTAGGTGAGGTTTCTGAAGAAGTCAGAAAGTTGCTCAAGACTACAAAGGAGAGTCTGTATTGCGGTATTAATGCAGCAATTGCAGGCCACCGGATAGGAGATGTCGGTTATGCTGTACAACAATGTTGCGAGGCCCAATCGTACGGAGTTGTTCGTGAACTGTGCGGTCATGGCATAGGACGTGAGATGCATGAAGACCCCATGGTGCCCAACTATGGCAGAAGGGGTACTGGCCCTGCAATCAAAAATGGGTTATGCATAGCTATAGAACCAATGATTACAATGGGCAGCCACGAAATATGTATTATGCCAGATGGTTGGACTATTGTCACGCGTGACGGCAGACCTGCGGCTCATTTTGAGCACACTATTGCTGTTCACAACGGAAAGGCTGACATATTGTCATCTTTTGAAGAAGTAGAGCAGATTGAAGGTAAGTTATATTAGCAACCAATAGTTATGTCAAAAGAAACAGCAATTGAACTGGATGGCGTTATCCTCGAGGCATTGTCAAATGCAATGTTTCGTGTTGAATTGGAAAACGGCCATCAGATAACAGCTCATTTATCGGGCAAGATGCGTTTGCACTATATTCGCATCCTTCCTGGTGACAAAGTAAAGCTGGAAATGAGTCCCTATGATTTGTCAAAGGGCAGAATAGTATTCAGATATAAATAAACACACACAATATGAAGACAAGAGTATCTATAAAGAAGCGTACCCCAGAATGTAAGATTGTACGTCGCAAGGGTCGTTTGTATGTTATTAACAAGAAAAACCCTAAGTTCAAACTTCGTCAGGGTTAATCACAAACAAAAAAATAATTGATATAATATATGGCAATTAGAATTGTTGGTGTAGATTTGCCTCAAAACAAGAGAGGTGAAATTGCTTTGACCTATATTTACGGAATAGGTCGCAGTCGCTCAAACAAGATTCTTGAGCTGGCTGGAATTGATCGCGATATCAAGGTTCAGGACTGGACAGATGAACAGACTGCCAAGATACGTGAAGTGATCGGAGCAAACTTCAAGGTAGAAGGTGACCTTCGTTCGGAAACCCAAATGAACATCAAGCGTTTGATGGACATTGGCTGCTATCGTGGTGTACGCCATCGTAACGGCTTGCCTGTACGCGGCCAGAGTACAAAGAATAATGCCCGTACTCGCAAGGGTAAGAAGAAGACAGTTGCTAACAAGAAAAAGGCTACTAAATAATAAGTAATTATGGCTAAAAAAACAGTATCCGCAAAGAAGAGAGTAGTAAAAGTTACTGCTATGGGACAGCTCCATGTTCATAGTTCGTTTAATAATGTCATTGTCTCTCTGACTAACAGCGAAGGTGAAATGATCGCATGGTCATCAGCAGGTAAGATGGGCTTCCGCGGTTCTAAGAAAAATACTCCTTACGCTGCTCAGATGGCGGCTCAGGATTGTGCAAAAGTAGCATATGATCTTGGCCTTCGTAAGGTTAAGGCCTATGTCAAGGGACCGGGCCAAGGACGCGAGTCAGCAATTCGCACTGTACATGGTGCAGGTATCGAGGTTGTTGAAATCGTTGATGTTACTCCGCTTCCACACAATGGTTGTCGTCCTCCTAAGAGAAGAAGAGTGTAATTAACGTCATTATTGAACATTAAAGTAAAAAGAATAAACAAATGGCAAAATATACAGGACCCAAAACACGTATTGCCCGTAAGTTTGGTGAACCAATCTACGGACCTGACAAGTCGTTCGAAAAAAGAAATTTCCCTCCTGGCCAGCACGGTCATGACCGTCGTCGCAAGTCTTCGGAATACGGCACTATGCTTGCAGAAAAACAGAAAGCTAAATATACCTATGGCGTGCTAGAGCGACAATTCCGCATTCTTTTTGAGAAGGCTTCCCGCGCGGATGGTGTAACTGGTGAGGCTTTGCTTCAAGGTTTGGAGGCACGTCTTGACAATATCGTGTTTCGTCTCGGCATTGCCCCAACTCGTGCTGCTGCTCGTCAGCTTGTTAATCATAAGCATATCGTTGTTGACGGTGGTGTTGTCAATATCCCTTCATACTCCGTAAAGCCGGGTCAGATTGTCGGTGTTCGTGAGAGCTCAAAGTCTCTTGAGGTTATCGGCGACTCGCTTGCTGGTTTCAATCACAGTAAGTATGCTTGGCTTGAATGGGACGAGGCCTCAAAGAGTGGTAAACTCCTCCACCTTCCTGAGCGTGCAGACATCCCCGAGAACATTAAGGAGCAGTTGATTGTAGAATTGTACTCTAAATAATAATTTAATTATGGCGATATTAGCATTTCAAAAACCTGACAAGGTAATAATGTTGGAGTCTACGCCAACATGCGGAAAATTTGAATTCCGTCCATTGGAACCAGGCTTCGGAACAACAATCGGAAACGCTTTGCGCCGCATTCTTCTTTCTTCTCTGGAAGGCTTTGCCATTAACACTGTTCGTATTAATGGAGTGGAACATGAGTTTTCTACTGTGCCAGGAGTCATTGAAGATGTGACCAACATTATCCTTAATTTGAAACAAGTTCGCTTCAAGCAGGTAATTAATGAAATTGATACAGAAAAGGTCAGTATAACCGTAGAAAAAACCTCAGAGTTTAAAGCCGGTGATATCGCCAAAGTACTCACAGGATTTGAGGTCTTGAATCCCGAGTTGGTTATTTGTCATCTTGACCCCAAGGCTTCTATGACTATAGAGATTTCTATCAACAAGGGTCGTGGCTATGTGCCGTCAGAGGAAAATCGCCAATATTGCGCAGAGCTCAACACTTTGCCAATAGATTCGATTTACACCCCTATCCGCAATGTGAAGTACGCTGTAGATGATTATAGAGTAGAGCAAAAAACTGACTACGAACGCCTGACTATCGAGGTAACAACCGATGGTTCAATCAATCCAAAGGACGCTCTCAAAGAAGCTGCCCGTATCTTGATTCAGCATTTCATGCTGTTCTCTGACGAGAAGATAACTATTGAAAACACTGAAATCGATGAGACCGAAAGCTTTGATGAGGATGTTTTGCGCATGCGCCAACTTCTCAAGCAGTTGTTAGTTGACCAGAATTTGTCTGTACGTGCACTTAATTGCTTGAAGGCTGCCAATGTCGAAACAATCGGCGACCTTGTAAAATTCAACAAGAGCGACCTGTTAAAGTTCCGCAATTTCGGAAAGAAATCGCTCTCGGAGCTTGATGATTTGCTCCAGAGTCTGAATCTGTCGTTTGGTATGGATATATCTAAGTATAAACTTGACAAAGATTAAAAAATGAGACATAACAAGAAATTCAATCATTTGAGTCGTACTGCATCTCACAGAGCCGCAATGCTTTCCAACATGGCAGCCTCTTTGATTATGCACAAAAGAATCACTACGACTCTCGCCAAGGCCAAGGCTCTCAAAAAGTATGTTGAGCCTCTTATTACGAAGTCGAAGGATGATACTACAAATTCTCGCCGTGTGGTATTCTCTTATCTACAAGACAAGAACGCCATCAAGGAACTCTTTAAAGAGGTGGCAGAGAAAGTAGCTAACCGCCCAGGTGGTTATACACGTATCATCAAACTTGGTACTCGTAAGGACGATGGAGCTCAGATTTGCTTTATCGAACTTGTTGATTTCAATGAAAACATGGCCAAGACTCCTAAGAAGACTCGCACTCGTCGTTCACGCGGTGCTAAGAAAACTACAGAGGAGACTGCACCAGCAGCAGAGACTACTGAGGCTCCAGTTGAGGCACCTGCTGAAACTCCAGCTGAATAATTTTCTGGCAACTATAAAAAAGAGGTTGTACTTTTATAGTACGACTTCTTTTTTCGTTTCCAATAGTCTTTCACTTCTGCTCAAGTAACTTTCACGGCTTGGCGATAAACCGACTACCGTGTAAAATGACAATCATTGCTTATGGTTATATTTTTTCGAGCAAAACAAAGACAACCAAAAGGGCTGATACTTCATGTGAAGTGTCAGCCCTTATTTATTTTGTTTGAAAAAGTTTTAGCGGCAATAAAACAAAACCCAATTAGTCCTAAGGCCCGAATTGGGCTAAGTTTATTCCGCAAACGGCTTAACACTTCTTGTGGCGTTACTGAAATTTGATGATGCGAAATGATTCTGTATACCGATTAATTGGTACATTTGCAAAAACAAACAGATGGTGAACGATAATGCGAAGAATAATGTGGCAGTCTCGGTGCTGATACCTGTCTATAATGGCGCCCAATATCTTGATGCATGCATTGGGTCGGTGTTGGCTCAAACCCTCGGAGATTGGGAACTGATATTGCTCGACGATGGCTCGAGTGACAATAGCCTCTCACTCATGGAGAGCTATGCGTGCCGTGACCAACGCATTCGCGTGTATCATCAGCACAACTTACCGGGCAGCAATGTGGCGCGCAACATAGCCGTAATGTGTCAGTGGGCGAGGGGAGAGTATGCCTTCTATATGTCACAAGACGATGCCATCTCGCCCAATTGCCTCTCTGCCTTAGTTCTTCGAGCTCGTGAGACTGGTGCAGATATAGTAGTGCCTGACATGTTGCTAAAACAGGCTGATGGCTCACTCACTACATGGCGTGGTTCCTATCCACCGAAGGGAGACCATAGCCTTATTCTTGCCCCCAAAGAAGCCTTTTGGCTCTCGACAGACTTCACAATAAATGGTTTTGGACTGATAAAGATGGCGCTCATGGCAGACTCGCGTAACGACACGCGCTTTTACGATAGCGATGAATACAACAGCCGCATGCAGTTTCTTTGGGCAAACAAGGTGGCATTTGCCCCTGCCACGTTCTACTATTATCGTGGCAATCCCGATGCAGTAACCCAACGTTTTTCTATGCGTCGTTTCCAACGGCTTCAAACGGGTCTGATACTACACGATGCCTTTTGCGAGGTGTTTAAGGACAAGGCGCACCGTCTGAAGTTGATGACCCAGTTGATGCATTTCTACCTTGATACCACTGTACTGCTTTATACTCATTACCCTCAAATGACCACAGCGGAGCGTCAGGTTGCTCTTGACATCTTCAGATGTTTTGAGCGCAGGGTCTCGTTCCGTGGCTACTGGTTACATATTTTCCGGCAACTTAATACGTACGAACAGATTTTTGCCTTGTGTCATTATCTCCTCGGCACTACACGTCACACGGGGTGGCTCTATCGTGTGATTCACCGACTAAGGCATTAGATGACATTAGAGATTGATAATTGATGCTTGGGCGTGTATCAACGCTTTGTTATGTCAAAAAAGTTTAAAAACGTGTAAAAACACACTTTTGCGTAGTCATACATGGTACAGAGGTCGTAAATTTGCTCTAAACCTAAACAAAAACGAAGAGTGAAGATGAAGAAAGCAATTGTATATGGACTGTCGTCCTTGATGTTGTTGGGCAGTTGTACAAGCTCTGATCAGTTGGGTGCCGCTGCAGGTGGAAGTCTGTTAGGAGGCATTTTCGGTTCAGCCATAGGTGGTTTGATGGGAGGTCCTCGAGGTTCTGATGCTGGTGTTGTAATAGGCATGGTGACGGGAGCCGCATTAGGTGTAGCTGCCACCAGTCCAGAAGTGCAACAACGTGATTACCGCAGTTATGACTATACGTCCGATGTCTATAACCGACGTAGCAGTGTGGAGTATTCTACCTATTCAGATGAGGCAAAAGAGCTGGGGCGGGAATATGCAAACCTTGAGGTGCGCAACATTCGCTTTATTGACTCCAACAACAATAGGGCAATCGATGCTGGTGAGAACTGCAAGATAGTTTTTGAAGTTCGCAACAGGGGTGTCGGCACAATCTATAACATAGCTCCCGTTATTTCTGTAAAGGGGTCTAAGAACATTGTGGTATCACCTACTGCCGTTATCAGTGAGATACCGGCAGGGCAGTCTGTGCGTTACACGGCAGAGGTCTACGCTGGCGACCGTCAGCGTGATGGGCAAGTGGAGTTTACTATAAGTTTTGCCAAACGCAATTATCAGTACGTAATGACAACTTTTGAGCTTGCAACATCAAGTAGAAATAAATATCGCTACAGATAATCATCATCTTGTTATAAAGAGGCTGTGTCAAAAAAATGGCGCAGCCTCTTTTTAGTTATGGCAAGACATAAGGCGGCTATTGCAGCGAGATTTTCGTGTTCTGCTAATTAGCGGACACGTTTCCGCTAAGTTAGCTGACAATTGTCTGCTAAGCTAGCTGACACAAGTCCACTAAGTTAGCGGAATGACATTTGGTGCTGTCGTGGCGTTTCAAGATTGTGCTGAAATGTAGTCGTGTGCGTTTGTTGTAAGATGTGTGCAAGAGGAATAATCCCAATTCGGTTGTTAGGACTTATTGTAGTTTGATTTTTAGGAGAGCAGATATTGCTTGTCTTTTAGGAACAATAGTGGGCTATTTCGAGCTAAAAAGAAGCATCAGATGCCTTGTAGAAAGCAATAAGAAGTAACAAAAAAGATGTCATTTTCGACCTAATGACCGATTTAGGCTAATTGGTAAGCACCAACATGCCTTGATAGCCGAACGAGAGGGTTGTCAAGGCTGTCTGTTCCACATTTTCTTTGTGATATGCTTGATGGCGGTTGTGCCGGCGGCGTAGGCAATGGCAATGCCTATGTTGTCGGCCACCCAGTCGAGCCATTCTCCGCTGCGTCGTCCGCAAGTACAGTAGGCCTGTAGAATTTCTATTAGACCTCCGAGCATGACAGGCGCAACTAAGGCAATAAGTGCAAGCTCTCTGTGCGTGAGAGTATAGCCGTTGCGCCAGTGCGCATGCCAATACTCTGTCCAGAATACCCCCACGGTGCCGCCATACATAGCAAGGTGTGTCCATTTGTCAATGAAAGCTACATTGTCAAGGGCGGTGTGGGGCGGCGTGAAGAAGCTCAGTACGAAGATGGTTATGACGCAGAGACCAGTGAGGGGAAATTTTGTCATAGCTAAAGAGTGTTGTCTGTTTTGTTTTGTGAAGCCTTGGGTTTGCCTTTGGGAATGAGATGTGATGTTCGTATCATTTCGATACGGGTGGACATCTTCTTTATTTTGCTGCCTGTAATGTTGTTTAATACTGATTGTGTCTTGTCTCTTCGTATAGCCACATAGGCATGGCGTTCTCGTATGTCGATTGTGCCTATTGCTGTGGCATTAAGTTTGCCGGTCTTGCATAGGAACCCGACAATGTCCCCCTTGCTGAGTTTGTCCTTCTTGCCTCGGCCTATGTAGAGAGTGGTCCAAAGTGGTTTGGCAGGTGTCGGAAACGGAGGTGTCAGGGGCAAGTCCTCTGTGTCGGTGTAAAAGTCGGGTAGCGACTCTTCTGGTCCTATCAGAGTATATGACGAACCGTCGGTTTCCCATCGTCCAGAGCGTCCGCATCGGTGTGTGTAGGTTTCGGCATTGTTGGGCAGGTGATAGTGTATGATGTTTTGCAGTGTGGAGATGTCAATTCCGCGTGCCGCCAGATCGGTAGAGACCAATGTGTTGATGCTGTGGCTTCTAAAGAGTGACAGTGATGTCTCGCGATCTTGTTGTTCCATGCCCCCATGAAACATAGCTACGCTGTGTTTCTTTTCGGCCAGAAATTGTGTCGTTCGCTCCACTGCTTCGCGGTAGTTCACGAAGACGATGGATTGTTGGCCTCCTATGGTGCATAGCAGTTGGTCGAGAGTTTCGAGTTTGTCTTTTTGGGGGGAGTGTACTATGAAGTGTCTGATGTGTGCATGAAGGTTGGTTCTGTTGTCGAGATAATTGAGCGTGGCTGGCTGGTGGTGCTTGAATGCAACGAATTCTGGTATTTCCTTCATGTCGGTGGCAGAAACGAGAATACATCTTTTCCTGTTGGGCATTTTGCTAAGCAAAGACTCCACCTCGTTCTGGAAATTGAGTTCAAACATCTTGTCAAACTCGTCAACCACCACGGTTTGTATGCCGACACATGAGATGTTGCCCTTGTCTATGTGGTCGTTGAGTCTGCCTGGCGTAGCTATGATGACATGTGGTTTCAGTGCCTCGATTTGCTTGTGTTCCGTCATGGTGGGCTTGCCGCCGTAGCTGCACACGGCTCGGCATGGGGTCTTCATCTGCTGCAATACATTGAATGTTTGTATGGCGAGTTCGCGTGTAGGCGAGAGAATGACTGCCTGCAAGGTGTTGGTCGTTGTGTCGATGCTTTCGGTGAGTGGAATGAGGAAAGCCAGCGTCTTGCCTGTTCCCGTAGGAGCCAGTATGACTGCATTGGCATTGTTGCGTATTAGCTCTATGGCGTTACGTTGCATTTCGCTCAACTGTTCGAAGTGCAAGTTGGATAAAATAGCCTTTATGTCCATTGCGAAATTGTTTGCTGGCAAAAGTACAACTTTCTGATTTTTTTTGTTACTTTTGTTTCATAATAATTTGAAGCGATGACAAATAACTATGTTCCAACTGACCGCATGATAGACCTCATCGAAGGTAACTATCGTTTGCTGCAGGTCATCAGCCGTTTTGGCATACCGTTGGGCTTTGGTGACAAGACTGTCGACGAGGTCTGTAGCGCGCGAGGTGTAGACACTACTACGTTCCTTGCGATTATTAACTTTGTGCACTCAGACTATACCCAAGTGGTTAATGAGCCGGAGATTCTGTCAATTCCCACTCTAATAGAGTATTTGCGCCAGAGTCATGCCTATTTTCTTGATTTTCTGTTTCCGCGCATTCATCGTCAGCTCCATGAGGCAGTCCTTGATGATGGCATGGGCGAGATATCGGGTATCATACACCGTCAGTTAGACAAGTATATAATGCTGGCAAGCCGCCACATGCGGTATGAAGAGGCAACTCTTTTCCCCTATGTAGAGAAACTGCAGTGCGGTGAGGTTGACGGGTCGTTCACCTTGAGCACATTCTCCCGTCACCACCAGCCTCTTGACGACAGTTTGCGTGAACTGAAACGCATATTGATACAGTATAATCCGAAGTGTGAGAATGCTAACGAGTTAAACGCGGTTCTGTATCAGATTTATTGTTGCGAGGATGAACTGGACTCTCACTGTAAGGCCGAGGATTATATTTTTGCCCCGGCGGTATTTCATTTGGAAGAAAGGGTGCGTAATGAAAACAGGTGATATCCATCATATTATCGTGGCGGAGAACAGTCCCATTGTTCGTGAGGGGTTGTTGCAGGTGCTTTGTCGCATTACAAGCATTCATGTGCATGCTGTGGCAGTGGCAACGCTCCATTCGCTTGATGACATGCTTCGCATGCGCCCGTTCCACATGGTCTTTGTGTCTCCAGACTTCTGTGGAGGCTTTGATATGGCTCGGTTCAAACTGGAGCACCCAGATGTTCCTTGTGTGGCGGTGGTAAGCAACCTTGGACAATTGGCTGGTGTGGAGTCGTATAATGGTTTTGTTACAGTCTGCTCTTCGGGCGAAGAAATTCTTCAGGCTGTGGTAAGATCACGTGAGGCTGGTGCCCGAAAATCCGTGAGTACAGATTCTAATGTTCTAAGTCTGCGTGAAAAGGAGATTCTCGTAGAGATAGCGCATGGTCTTTCAAATAAGGAGATTGCCGACAGGCTCAACATTGCTGTATACACTGTCAACACCCATCGACGTAATATTTGTCAGAAGCTTGATATTCATTCCGCTGCGGGTCTGACAGTATTTGCCATGGCAAACGGTCTGTTAGACATGCAATAAGGGGAGCGTTTGCTTTTCGCCCCACAGACGCCCCTGCCATGTGTTACGCTGTTTCATCATTTTCTTGAGCATATCAACGAATTGGTAGTTTTTCATTCCCCAACGAGGGGCAATGAGCAGTTCGGAAGGCGATTGGGATGTGAAGCGTTCGAGTGTAATGTCTGGGCGCAGGCGCTCTATATAGTTAATGACCAAAGAGGCATAGTCTTGCGGTGAGTTGAAGAGCGGGAATTGTGATGCATCAGTGCAATATTGCGCAGCCATGGCAGTGTTGCGCACTATCTGCAGTTGGTGAAGTTTTAGGATGTCAAGTGGCAATTCTGAGATGATGGCAGGCTCGGTGAGCATTTGCTTGCGGGTAGCAAAAGGCAGTCCTAAAATTATGTGTGCACAAGTACAGATGCCGTGGTTAGCAGTGCTGACAATGGCGTTGCGGCTTTGGGCGAAGTCGTGTCCTCTGTTTATTGCCTTGAGAACATGGTCGTCGGTACTTTCTATGCCATATTCTATCATGACGAAAGTGTGTTTTGCCACATTGCCCAAATATTCCAACAGTTTGTCACTTACACAGTCGGGACGGGTGCCTATTACCAGCCCTACAATATTTTCTTGGCAGAGAGCTTCTTCATATTTAGCTTTCAACACGCTGAGTGGGGCATAAGTATTGGTGCGAGACTGAAAGTAAGCCAGATATTTCATGTCGGGATATTTCTTGCCGAAAAATTCTGCACCTTTCCTTAACTGCACGGCAATAGGATCCCCTTTGTCACAATACGACGGTGTAAAAGTCCGATTGTTACAGTAGGTGCAGCCTCCACGCCCTCTGCTTCCGTCGCAGTTAGGGCATCCGAAGCCTCCGTCTACGCTAAGTTTCTGAACTTTGAAAGGGAATCGGGTCTTGAGAAAGCTGGCGTAGTCATTAAATGAGACACGGGATTGTTCCATGGTGCAAAAATAGTACAAAGTGCGTTAATATGCTGGATTAATTACTAAAACAGTATAATTAGGTTAAAAAAATTAACATATAGAGAAATTCCTTCCAATAGATGTAGGCAATGGAGTTGTGATTGCTAAATTTGCGACATGAAAAAACATGGAATAGCCATAGCCGCAGCGTTGATGGGTCTTGTCTTCGTAGCGTTGATTTCGGTAATAATAGATTTCCATAATCGCATGACGAGCTTGCGTAAGGAACAGTTTGATGCCGGTGTGAGCCGCAGCCTGTTTCGTGTGGCCCGTGCCATGGAGATGGACGAGACTCTCAAGGAACTGAAGATTGACCTCCACTCGATAGGCTCACGGGAGATTGACGACAGTCTTCGTACCGATCCTATGACCGATGAACACCTGTTTGGCGATACGCTTCCTCCTGCTCACGTCAAAGGACTCAAGAAGTCTGCACGGCTCATTTCTCACAACGTCAATCCCAATGGGCTTACCCTTGTGCGCAAGGATTTGCGTAACAAGTATGAGTTCTCTGATGAGATGCGGGCAGAGCTGAAAAAGCGTTATATCTATCAGCAGCAACAGCTCAACAAGGTAATATATTCTATTCTCTATTCGTCAAGCAACACGCCTATAGAGAAACGTTTGAACTTCAATAAGCTTGACAACTTCATAAAGGCAGAGTTTGTACACAACGGTATAGACATTCCCTATCATTTTGTTGTAACAAACGCTAATGGTCGTGTGATATATCGGTGTGCAGACTATACCGATCAAGGTTCCGACCACAGTTACAAGCAGGTGCTTATGGCTAACAACTCTCCCTCCAATACAGCCTTGCTGACGGTCAATTTTCCCTCTATTGACCGTTATATCTACAAGTCGGCTCGCTATGTTGTTGTTGCAGTAATCTTTATCATAATACTTCTTGCAGTCTACATCTATATGATACGCATGGTGTTGCGCCAGCGCAAGTTGAGCGAAATGAAAAACGATTTTGTCAGCAATATGACCCATGAGTTGAAAACACCCGTAGCCTCAATATCTCTTGCCTCACAGATGCTGACCGACAATAGCATTTCTAAGAGTCCTCAGATGACCGCCCATCTCACGAGTGTAATACGCGATGAGACCAAACGTCTCCAGAGGCTTATTGACCGTGTGTTGCAGACCTCTTTGTTTGAGGGCAAGAAAATAGCCATGAAGCAGAGTGAACTGAATCTTAACACCATGGTAGACGACGTGGCATCGACGTTCGCTCTAAAGGTCGAGGAGAAAGGCGGAACCATAGTCACTAATCTGCGGGCACCTAATCCTGCGATAATAGGTGACGAGGTTCACCTTACCAATGTGCTGTTCAATCTTATGGAGAATGCAGTGAAGTATCGTCGTGAAGATGTGCCTCTCAAGATTGCCGTAAGTACGGAAAACAAACACAACAATGTCGTTGTCACCATTGCCGACAATGGCATCGGCATACGGAAAGAGAACCTAAAGAAAATCTTTGAGAAATTCTACCGAGTTCATAGCGGTAACAAGCACGATGTTAAGGGCTTTGGCCTGGGACTTGCTTATGTGCGCAATATAGTGCAGCTTCATCATGGTCATATCTATGCTGAAAGCGAACCTCTTAAAGGAACGAAATTTATAATAATATTACCAACCATAAAAAACAATCAACTATGACTGAAAAAACACGAATCCTGCTTTGCGAGGATGACGAGAGTCTCGGAATGCTCCTCAGAGAATATCTTAACGCAAAAGGCTATGAGGTAGAATTGTGCGCTGACGGAGAAGCCGGATATCGCGCATTCCTCAAGTCTCCGTTCGATATCTGCGTACTCGACGTTATGATGCCCAAAAAAGACGGTTTTTCGTTGGCTCGCGACATCAAGCAGGCCAATGCCGAACCCCCAATCGTTTTCCTTACCGCCAAAACGCTTAAAGAAGATGTGCTTGAGGGCTTTAAGGTTGGTGCTGACGACTATATCACCAAGCCATTCTCCATGGAAGAACTAACTCTGCGTATTGAGGCGATAATGAGACGCGTACACTCAAAGAAGACAACCGAGCAGACCGAATGCAAACTTGGCTCTTTCATCTATGAGACAAAGAAACAGTTGCTCAAATGCCCTGATGGCGAGGTAAAGAAACTCACTACCAAAGAGAGTGAACTCTTGGTGTTGCTCTATCAACATGCCAATGAGGTGCTGCAACGTGAATTCGCCCTTAAGACCATCTGGGTAGATGATAACTATTTTAATGCGCGCTCCATGGATGTCTATATCACTAAACTGCGCAAGCATCTCAAGGGTGACCCTAATGTTGAGATTATCAATGTACACGGCAAGGGCTATAAGCTCGTCCTCCCCTCTGAAAACGAAGGAGAGAATTAGTCTGTAAGTGCAGAAATGTCCAGATGACTTGAAGGAGTCTGATGGGCAAATCCAAGGGCAGGCGACACTGCAACAATGTCGCCTGCCCTTAATGTTTGTGTTTGTCAATGTGGTGCAAAACTCCTTTGAGGGGCGAAAAAAGATTAGCGTACAGTGATTTTTCTCTAAAAAACTTTGGAATTTTCAAAATAATAACGTTCCTTTGTAAAACAAAACACTTGTTAAACCTCTAATACTCTATTGCCTATTGTACTGACATTACTCTTATATTTTAATCTTTAAGTAATGAAAAACGTAAAAGCTCTGACCGATGATGAGTTGGTCGGCCTTTATGCAGAAGGCAATAATGAGGCGTTTGATACTTTGTTGAACAAGTACCAGTCAAGACTTTTCTCATATATATATTATGTTGTCCGCAATGAAGACGTGGCCAACGACCTGTTTCAGGAAACTTTTCTGAAAGCACTTGTGCGCATTCAGAAAGGGCAGTATCGTAGCAACGGCAAATTCAATGCGTGGATTACTCGTATAGCCCACAACCTTATCATGGACCATTTCCGCAGCAAAGAACAGGAAAATCTGGTCTCGAACGGTGAGGCAGACTACGACATCTTTAACAGTACCCTCCTTTCTGAACACACAGTTGAAGACCAGATGCTCATCACCCAATCGCTAACCGATGCAAAAAACATCATGAGTTGTTTGCCGCCCTCACAGAGTGAGGTGGTGAGAATGCGTTTCTATGAGAATATGTCATTCAAGGAGATTGCCGACAAACTTGGCATCAGCATAAATACGGCACTTGGGAGAATGCGCTATGCCGTAATCAATATGCGGTCTATGGCGCAAGAACGCAATATGTCGTTCTATGCTGAGTGAGCATCAGATGGTTTTCATGTTCAGTCTTGACAGAGAACAGCCAGTGACTATCCGGCAAATATAAGTACGGTGTTTAATTTTCAGAAAAAAACAACATTTGAGCACACAATTATAATTCGATGCGTGCATTCTAAGTGGTGCTTTGTTGCCACTGTTTGATGGACTATAAAATCTACAACCAAGCTCTTCGCTGATAGGCGAGGAGCTTGTTTTTTTTTGCTTTTTCATAAAACAATTACTATTTTTGTCTTTTCTGGTACGAAAGTGTAGAAAAAAGTTAATGTTCACGAAAAAAATGAATATATTCGCATGCGTAATTTCTGATACCACAAATTGCGGAGAATGCAATACGTTATATATATTATTAACTTAATTTTCAAACCTAATGAAAAGTAAAATTCTTTTTTTGCTTACCTCGTTCCTGATGTTAGTGTTGGGAACAGGTTCTTCGTATGCTGAAGTCGGCGACGTGTTGACAACACTCGACCAGATCAGCAATTCGAAGTATTACACCATCACAGCTCCTCGCGGAGGCTTGGTGCTTAATAGCAGTGAGACTGGCGTGGTTTCTAAAAAGAAATCAGGCGGTTCGGTCGACAATGCTGAAGCATCAACTGAGGCAGATGCTGACAAATGGGCAATTCTGTCACATGATGGTGTAAGTTATTACCTGTACAACGTTAAGAACAAAAAAGTTCTTAATGCGGATGGTTCGATGAGCCCCAATCTTTCTGAGGCATTGGAGCTGATGCTCGCAACCAATCCTGATGGTAATTATATGTTTAAAATCAAGAAAGGCGACAACACGTTGAACAATAACAACAGTGGTGGTTTCCTGCTTGATTCATGGAGTACCGAAGATGCAGGCAATCGTCTGACCATTGTTGAGGCAGGTGATTTTGATGCTTCAATTCTTGACAACCTGTCAAGCATCACTTTCTCCGTTGTAGACGGTTCGGACAATATTGTTACCACCGAAACAATTGAGAGATGCATCAAGGGCGTCACATACAGTTCTCAGTATGCGAGCTTCAAAGGTGTGACCCTTACAAATCCTTCTGTTGAGGCTACAGGTGAAAACAAGAACGTTACAACCGGTTTTACGGTTGATGAGAGCGCATTCCCGTTCAAGTTCAGCACTGACACTCAAAATGGCTCCTCATGGTACATGCTCAAGGTAAACCGTGGTACGCCCAAATACTGCACCTTTGACGGTACAAGCATCAAGACCAGTACTGACCTTACTGAGACCAGCTATTCAAAGAATACTGCATTCTGCTTTGTTGGAACTCCTTTCGGTTTCAAAATTGTCAATGCTCTGCACAAAGATATGGCTTTTGGCCCAAAAGAAACATCTGCCAACGCTGTTCTCTCAAACACCAGCGTAGACAATGCTGCTATGTTTGTTTTTGAAAACAGCACGGAGGCAGGCTACGAGTCACACCAGCTTCTTCGTAATATAACAGACCCCGTAGGTTACGTCAACGATATAAACGGTGAACTTGCTTACTGGCTCAGTACCAACAACCGCCATGATCCAGGCTCGAACTTCTCTTTCATAGAGGTTCCTACAGAGGTCATTGAACTGCCGTCATCACTCACTATTGATGGAATCAAATATCTCCTGAACGGTGACGAGCAGGGTGTAACCGTTACCTATCCTTGTGATGAAGAACCTACAACGGCAGGAATGAACACCTACGAGGGTGATATCGTCATTCCTGATTATGTTGACTATAATGGCACTCTTTTGCCAGTCACTGCTATTGGCCGTGCTGCATTCTGCCGTTCTGGCATTACCTCACTTACCATTGGTGATAATGTTAAGGAAACTGGCTACGACTGCTGTGCCTATACGACAACTCTGACCAAGGCCGTTCTTGGCACAGGCATAACACATATCAATCAGGGCTTCGGATGGTCATGTGGCAGCCTGACAGATGTAACCATCAAGGCAGCAACACCTCCAACTGTTGGCAACTATATCTTCAGTGCCAACCCGACCATCACCGTCAAGATTACGTCATTGCCTGCCTATAAGGCGGCTACAGGCTTGTCTGCTTATACCTATTCTGGTACTGTCGAGGGTTTCGACTTCACCTATGCCGAGCTCAAGACTCTTGCCGATGCCTACGACAACAAGTATACTTCTGGTGATGCCCCTGGCTTCATGTCAGAGGCTTCTGTACAGACAATTCAGAATGCCGTTGATGCAAGCAGAAGTGTAAGCGAGAGCGCAGAGACCGCTACTATCAATGCTGCTGTAAAAGCCATTGCTGATGCTATTAACAACATCAGTGCAGTTGACTTTGTTGATGGCAAGCTCTACTACGTAGTGTCTGCAGGCAATGGCCCCGGCTATTCTGGCGGCCCTTATAACTACGAATACAAGAACGCCCTCTATAATGCTAATGGTTTTGTTTCGTGGAAGGAATGGAATAAGGAAGATGCATCACAGATGTACAAGTTTACCCCAGCTGCTGACGGCAAGTGGTATCTCTATTGTGTTGGCGACAACACCTATATGAATAAGGGCTTGAAGGGATATGCCTGCAAGGTTTCAACCTCTGACACTCCTGTAAATGCCCAGGCCTTTACTCTCGTTGGTAACTACAACGGCAAATTTGCCTTCACTGGCGAGACTTATGCTTATGCCCTCAACGGTACTCATAACGGCTCAGCCGAGGCTACTGGTGACCTCAATGTTTGGGGTAGTATCAGCGAAGCTGCAAACTACGGTGTAAACGTGTGGTTTGTTAGTCCTGTTGCTGAAGACCTCGCTGAAAAGGTCGAGGCAAAGAATGCTCTGGTCGCATACTACAACCAGATTTGTGAAAATTATGAAAAGATGACCGACCCGTCGTATGACGATATAGCTTTCACCGTAGAGCAAAAAATAGCTTTAGGTAACAAGCTTGACGACTGCAAGACACTTCTCGATGGCACAGGTACAGCCGAAGACTACAACAACATGCTGGCAGGCCTCAAGGAGGTTTACGAAGCAGTTCCGTTCGTTGAAGGTGGACGCAAGTCTTCAAGCATGGTAGTAGGTGATATCACCAACGGCTCAAAGATTATCCTTGAAGTAGGTCATCCCAGCTACAGAGGTAAGTATATGGTGGCATATCCCGCCAACGCTAACCGCAACTCTGTGATGTGCAACGACGACAAGTCTCTCGCCACTGTATGGCAACTTGAGGCCACAGGTGCCACCGATGCCATCTATACCGACAAGCCTACCTATTACATGAAAGACCTCGCTTCGGGCAAGTATCTCGGTGCGACAAGTCTGACATCTGTCAACCCCGATGACAAGCGTATGGTTGATGGTACAGAAAACGCATTGCCATTCTCCTTCCTGACAAAGGAAGAAATCAAGGCGCAGCAAAATGTGGATCTTGACCCCTACAATACTGAAAATCCAGTATTCGTACACCATTCCAATGCCGACGGTACATGGTTACGTTTGTCACGTTTTGGTACCTATACCCACTTGTACTACATCTCAAGTTCAGCTTATCCCGGCAATAAGGACTGGCAGACATGGGAACTTCACTCTGGCAACTCTAACTATACCATAAGCGAGGAGTTGGCCGATGTGATTGAAGAATACGGCAACATCACGTTCCCCAATGTAGGTTCTGACCCTGGATGCTTCGACTCTGCCGCTGTCAAGCCTTTCATTGACGCAGTGGCCGCAGCTAAGGCTATCACAAGTTCCAACACCCGTCAGGAATTCCGCACTGCCATCGATAACCTCAAGGGAGCTTATGAGGCTATACTTACAGCAACCGTCAACCCCGTTACAGACGGCTACTACTATATCGAGAGCGCATGGACATCCAAGG
>OJNH01000559.1_pt1 | contig 32937 bp, 24 predicted proteins | sample 1597361 | NCBI WGS metagenome assembly OJNH01 (sample SAMEA2452136, study PRJEB22498) | human gut metagenome | biome: human feces; feature: human gut; material: feces | place: Australia | collected 2012
TTTCCTGCTCCTGCTCCATCCAGTCCATGGTAGCAGTACCTTCATGAGTATCACCGATTTTATAGTTAATACCAGTATAATAAAGAATACGCTCTGTCAGTGTTGTTTTACCAGCATCGATATGAGCCATGATTCCAATATTTCTGGTTCTCTCAAGTGGATATTCTCTTCCAGCCAAGGTTTTTTCCTCCTATATTTAGTGTCCTATGCACAACCGGACTCTGTTACAAATCCGGTCCGCTGCATGAATCAAAAGCAAAGCTGTAAGCTTCTTACAGAAACTAGAATCTGTAATGTGCGAATGCCTTGTTTGCCTCTGCCATCTTGTGCATATCTTCTTTTCTCTTAACAGATGCGCCTGTGTTGTTAGCTGCATCCATGATCTCGTTAGCTAATCTCTCAGCCTGAGTTTTCTCTCCTCTGGCACGTGAGAATGCTGTTAACCAACGAAGGCCTAAAGCCTGACGACGATCAGGGCGAACCTCGATTGGTACCTGATATGTGGCACCACCGATACGTCTTGCTTTTACTTCGAGAGCTGGCATTACATTGTTCATAGCCTCTTCGAATACTTCAAGAGCTGGTCTTCCTGTCTTCTCTTCTACTGTAGCAAATGCTCCGTATACAATCTTCTGAGCTACGCCTTTCTTACCGTCTAACATAATGCTGTTAACAAGCTTTGTAACTACTTTGCTGTTGTACATTGGATCTGCTAATACGTCTCTTTTCTGAGTATGTCCTTTACGTGGCACGTTACTTCCCTCCTTAATCATGATATTTGTGGATTAATTCATCGGTACTCACATGTGTCTCTCTAATGTGTTCGTGCGGAATTGTATTCATAAAGTGAAATCCTGCATCTGCAGGTCTAATCCCAACACTAACCTACTTTAGTTCTGTTTGTGATACACAATGTTGCTAAATTATTTAGCAGCTTTTGGTCTCTTTGCGCCGTACTTAGAGCGGGCCTGTTTTCTGTTTGCAACACCTGCAGTATCTAATGTACCACGGATGATATGGTAACGTGTACCTGGTAAATCCTTAACACGGCCACCACGAATCAGAACAACGCTATGCTCCTGTAAGTTGTGTCCCTCACCAGGAATGTATGAAGTTACTTCGATTCCGTTTGAAAGACGAACTCTGGCGATCTTTCTAAGAGCTGAGTTAGGCTTCTTAGGAGTAGCTGTCTTAACAGCTGTACATACACCACGCTTCTGTGGAGAAGAAGTGTTGATTGGCTTCTTCTGGAGAGAGTTAAAGCTTCTCTGAAGAGCTGGTGCTGTAGACTTCTTTACAGATGTCTGACGTCCTTTTCTTACTAACTGGTTAAATGTTGGCATTATTTTCACCTCCTGTTTTATTTTAAGCAGTGCAATCTTATGCACGCTAAAATATTATACAAATCCTTGTCTGTTTTGTCAAGACCAATTTTGTTTTCAATATAATACAAGAAAGAAGTCCGGTTTCCCGGACTTCTTTCTTTTTGGTTTGTAACAGCTTCTGTAGCTTAAGTACAAACATCAGTAATTATTCTTCATCAACTGATTCAGCATCTTTATCAATGACTCCGACTGCCTCTTCCTCTGCGAAATCCGCAAAATCATCATCATCAAAATCAAGTGTATCGTCATCGTTTACATCGCTGTCAAGCTTGATATTACGATAAATCTTCATACCTGTTCCTGCCGGGATGAGCTTACCGATGATTACGTTCTCCTTCATACCGATAAGCGGATCAACCTTGCCCTTGATTGCTGCCTCAGTAAGAACCTTTGTGGTCTCCTGGAATGAAGCTGCTGACAGGAATGAGTTGGTTGCAAGAGATGCCTTTGTGATTCCAAGTAATACCTGTGAGCCAACTGCAAGCTCCTTGCCCTCTTCCTCAAGCTTCTCGTTGAGCTCTAAGAAGTCAAGGGCATCAACCATGCTGCCCGGAAGTAAATCTGAATCTCCCGGCTCCTCTACGCGGATCTTCTGTAAGCACTGACGAACTATAACCTCGACATGCTTATCGTTAATCTCAACACCCTGTAAACGGTAAACACGCTGTACCTCGCGGAGCATGTAATCCTGAACCGCACGAACGCCCTTAATCTTGAGGATATCGTGTGGATTTACAGAACCCTCTGTAAGCTCGTCGCCGGCCTCAAGCTCCTGTCCGTCTACAACCTTGATACGTGAGCCGTAAGGAATGAGGTAAGCCTTTGTCTCGCCTGTCTCGTTGTTTGTAACGATAACCTCACGCTTCTTCTTTGTATCCTTGATTGTGGCAATTCCGCCGAACTCTGTGATAATAGCGAGTCCCTTAGGCTTACGTGCCTCAAAAATCTCCTCTACTCGAGGAAGACCCTGTGTGATATCTCCACCGGCAACACCACCTGTATGGAAGGTTCTCATGGTAAGCTGTGTACCAGGCTCACCGATTGACTGTGCTGCGATGATACCGATTGCTTCACCAACCTGTACTGCCTGACCTGTTGCAAGGTTTGAACCGTAACACTTAGCACATACTCCCATGTGTGAACGGCAGGTAAGTACTGTACGGATCTTAACCTGTGTGATTGGATTACCGTTCTCGTCAACACCCTCTGCCATAACCTTTGCTGCACGCTTTGGTGTAATCATATGGTTGGCCTTAACGATTACATTGCCATCCTTATCGCAGATTGTGTTGCAAGAGAAACGACCTGTAATTCTCTCCTGAAGGCTCTCGATTTCCTCTCGACCCTCCATGAATGCCTTTACAACCATTCCCGGAATCTCACGTCCTGTGCCTGCACAGCAGTCTGACTCACGAACGATCATATGCTGTGAAACATCTACGAGACGTCTTGTAAGGTATCCTGAATCGGCTGTACGAAGCGCTGTATCTGAAAGTCCCTTACGAGCTCCATGTGCTGACATGAAGTACTCAAGTACGTCAAGACCCTCACGGAAGCATGACTTGATAGGAAGCTCGATTGTACGACCTGTTGTATCAGCCATGAGTCCTCGCATACCTGCAAGCTGTTTGATCTGCTTATCAGATCCACGGGCTCCGGAATCTGCCATCATGAAGATGTTGTTGTACTTATCAAGACCTGTAAGAAGTGCCTTTGTAAGGGCATCATCTGTATCCTTCCATGTCTCGATAACCTCTTTGTAACGCTCCTCATCAGTGATAAGTCCACGCTTGTACTGTCTTGTAATCTTATCTACAGTGTCCTGTGCATCAGCGATCATCTGTGGCTTCTGTGGTGGCACTGTCATATCTGAAATTGAAACTGTCATGGCAGCCTGGGTTGAATACTTGTATCCCATAGCCTTGACATTGTCAAGAACCTCTGCTGTTGTTGTAGCTCCGTGTGTGTTGATAACCTTCTCAAGGATCTGCTTGATCTGTTTCTTACCAACGTGGAACTCAACCTCAAACTTGAGTGCATTCTCAGCCTTTGATCTGTCTATAAAACCAAGATCCTGTGGAATGCTCTCATTGAATATCAAAAGTCCTACTGTTGTCTCTGTAAAACCTGAAACCTTTGTGCCGTCAGCAAGTTTTACTGTACGGTGTACAAAGATATTCTGGTGAAGAGTAATCTCCTTGTTCTCGTAAGCGAGCATTGCAAGATTAACACTTCCATAGTAACGGCCGAGAAGATCTATCGGTCTGCAAAGCACACGACGGTTTCCGTCTGTAACATCCTCAAACCAGATGAGGTCATATAAGCCAAGCTCAGCCTTTCCTGTATTTTCATCAGGAGTTGTGAGCTTTCTAAGCTCCTCAATATCATTGTATACAGTGTCTGATGACACCTGTGCAACCATCTTTGGATCATCCTTGTAATCAGCGAGCTTTCTCATTGTGAGGTAGTAAACTCCAAGGATCATATCCTGTGAAGGAACGGCTACAAGTCCACCATCGGAAGGCTTAAGCAGGTTGTTAGGTGACAGAAGCATGAATCTGCACTCAGCCTGTGCCTCAGCAGTCAGTGGAAGATGTACAGCCATCTGGTCTCCATCGAAGTCGGCGTTGAACGCTGTACATACGAGTGGATGAAGCTTGATTGCCTTACCCTCTACAAGAATTGGCTCGAAGGCCTGGATTCCAAGTCTGTGGAGTGTAGGAGCTCGGTTAAGCATAACCGGATGCTCTTTGATGACGTCCTCAAGGACATCCCATACCTCCGGCTGAAGTCTCTCAACCATCTTCTTTGCACTCTTTATGTTGTGTGCGGTTCCGTTAGCGGCAAGCTCCTTCATAACGAATGGTTTGAAAAGCTCGATAGCCATCTCCTTTGGAAGACCACACTGATAAATCTTAAGCTTTGGCTCTACACAGATAACTGAACGTCCTGAGTAGTCAACTCGCTTTCCGAGAAGGTTCTGACGGAAACGTCCTCCCTTTCCCTTGAGCATGTCTGAAAGAGACTTAAGAGCTCTGTTTCCAGGACCGGTAACAGGACGGCCACGACGGCCATTGTCGATAAGTGCATCGACAGCCTCCTGAAGCATACGTTTCTCGTTACGAACGATGATATCCGGTGCTCCAAGATCAAGAAGTCTTCTAAGACGATTGTTACGGTTGATGATTCGTCTGTAAAGGTCGTTAAGATCACTTGTTGCGAAACGTCCTCCATCGAGCTGAACCATTGGACGAAGATCCGGTGGGATAACAGGAATAACTGTCATAATCATCCACTCAGGCTTGTTTCCTGACTCACGGAAAGCCTCTACAACCTCAAGTCTCTTGATGATACGTGCACGCTTCTGACCTGTAGCATTCTCAAGCTCAGCCTTAAGCTCTGCCGAATCCTTCTCGAGATCGATTGCTGCTAAAAGCTCATGGATAGACTCAGCACCCATTCCTACACGGAATGCTGAGCGGCCATAAGTATCGCATGCCTCCTGGTACTCTGACTCGTTGAGAATCTGCTTGTATGCAAGCTTTGTCTCGCCCGGGTCAAGCACAATATATGAAGCAAAGTACAGTACTCTCTCAAGTACACGTGGAGATAAGTCAAGGATGAGTCCCATACGTGATGGGATACCCTTGAAATACCAGATATGAGATACAGGAGCAGCAAGCTCGATGTGTCCCATACGCTCTCTACGAACGCTTGACTTTGTGATTTCTACGCCACATCGGTCGCAGACAACACCCTTATAACGTATCTTCTTGTATTTACCACAATGACACTCCCAGTCCTTCGTTGGTCCGAAAATCTTCTCGCAGAAAAGACCGTCTTTTTCAGGCTTTAATGTTCTATAGTTAATGGTCTCAGGCTTTTTAACCTCGCCATGTGACCACTCTCTGATCTTTTCAGGAGATGCTAATCCAATCTGAATCGCATCAAACTGCATTGCCTGATTATTTTCTATATTATTTGTTTCTGGCATTTTGGCACTCCCTTCTAATTATTCTTCGTCATCAAGAACTTCATCAGCAAAAATATCGTCATCCGCTGTCTCAGGAGACTCTTCCTCTTCTATGTCAACAAGCTCTTCGTTGTCATCAAATTCTTTCTTTGAGAAACCATGCTCTGCGAATGACTCACTGTCCTCGAATGCATAGTCCTTATCGTTTCCGATAATTGAGTTGATATCTGTATTACCGTACTCACTTGTCTCGATAAGCTCAACCTCTTCTCTGTTCTCATCAAGTACCTTGACATCCAGACCAAGTGCCTGAAGCTCTTTGAGAAGTACCTTGAATGACTCTGGAATACCAGGCTCAGGAATATTCTCACCCTTGATGATAGCCTCGTAGGTCTTGACACGGCCAACAACATCATCGGACTTCATTGTAAGGATCTCCTGGAGTGTATATGCAGCACCATATGCCTCAAGAGCCCAAACCTCCATCTCTCCGAAACGCTGTCCACCGAACTGTGCCTTACCACCGAGTGGCTGCTGTGTTACTAATGAGTAAGGACCTGTTGAACGTGCATGGATCTTATCGTCAACAAGATGATGCAGCTTAAGGTAATGCATGTGTCCGATAGTTGTCTTTCCATCGAAGCACTCACCTGTTCTACCATCACGAAGCTGTACCTTTCCATCCTTGGAAATCGGAACGCCCTTCCATAAGCTTCTGTGAGCTCTGTTTGTTGAAAGGTATTCCATAACGTCCTCACGGAGTGTATCAACATATTTATCATAGAAGATTTCAGCATCTGCGCTCCAGTATGGATGCTCAGCCTGTAAATCCTTTTCAAGCTCTTCCTTATCGAACGGAAGATTTACGTAATCATTTGCAAGCTCAAGTGTATCCTCGATATCTACCTCGTTTGCTCCGTCAAATACAGGAGTTGAGATATTGAAGCCAAGTGCCTTTGCAGCGAGACTCAGGTGAATCTCAAGGACCTGACCGATGTTCATTCGTGAAGGAACACCGAGTGGGTTAAGTACGATATCCAGTGGACGTCCGTTTGGAAGGAATGGCATATCCTCAACAGGAAGCACACGGGAAACGACACCCTTGTTACCGTGACGTCCGGCCATCTTATCACCGACAGAAATCTTTCTCTTCTGTGCAATGTAGATACGTACTGACTGGTTTACTCCCGGAGAAAGCTCATCGCCGTTCTCTCTTGTAAATACCTTGGCATCAACAATGATACCGTAAGCACCATGAGGTACCTTAAGTGATGTATCACGAACCTCTCTTGCCTTCTCACCGAAGATGGCACGAAGAAGTCTCTCCTCTGCTGTAAGCTCTGTCTCACCCTTTGGTGTAACCTTTCCTACAAGGATATCACCGGCACGAACCTCTGCACCTACACGGATGATACCTCTCTCATCAAGGTCCTTGAGTGCGTCGTCGCCGACACCAGGGACATCACGTGTAATCTCCTCCGGTCCGAGCTTTGTATCACGTGACTCTACCTCATATTCCTCGATATGAACTGATGTATACACATCATACTCTACGAGACGCTCTGAAAGAAGAACGGCATCCTCGTAGTTGTATCCTTCCCATGTCATGAATCCGATAAGCGGGTTCTTTCCAAGAGCAAGCTCTCCCTGACTTGTTGAAGGACCGTCTGCGATAACATCGCCTGCCTTAACCTTGTCACCCTTAAATACGATAGGTCTCTGGTTGTAGCAGTTTGACTGGTTAGAACGAGAGAACTTCGTAAGGATATACTCTCTCTTGTTTCCGTCATTCTCTTTTATGATAATGCGGTTTGACTCTGAAGATAATACCTCTCCGTCTGCCTTTGCAACTACGCAGACACCTGAGTCAACTGCGGCCTTTGTCTCAATACCTGTACCAACTACAGGAGCCTCTGTGGTCAGAAGCGGAACGGCCTGACGCTGCATGTTTGATCCCATGAGGGCACGTGTAGGGTCATCGTTCTGCAAGAATGGAATCAGCGCTGTAGCTACCGAGAATACCATCTTTGGAGACACATCCATATAATCAAATGCTGACTTATCGTACTCCTGAGTTTCCTCTCTGTAACGACCTGAAACTGAGTTACGTATGAAATGTCCTTCGGCATCAAGCTTCTCATTAGCCTGTGCTACGTGGTAGTTGTCCTCCTCGTCGGCTGTCATGTATACAACCTCTTCTGTGACTACCGGGTTCTTAGGATCAGTCTTGTCAATCTTACGGTATGGAGCCTCTACGAAGCCATACTCATTGATTCTCGCATAGCATGCAAGTGAGTTGATAAGACCGATGTTTGGTCCCTCAGGAGTCTCTACAGGACACATACGGCCGTAGTGAGTGTAATGTACATCTCGAACCTCGAATCCGGCACGGTCTCTTGAAAGACCACCAGGTCCAAGTGCTGATAAACGTCTCTTGTGAGTAAGCTCTCCAAGAGGGTTGTTCTGATCCATGAACTGTGAAAGCTGTGAAGAACCGAAGAATTCTTTAACAGCGGCAGTTACAGGCTTTATATTGATAAGTGACTGAGGTGAAATTCCCTCTAAGTCCTGTGTAGTCATTCTTTCACGAACAACACGCTCCAGTCTTGAGAGACCGATACGGTACTGGTTCTGTAACAGCTCTCCAACCGCACGGATACGTCTGTTTCCAAGATGATCGATATCGTCATCTGTTCCTGCGCCCCACTCTAAGTGCATATTGTAGTTGATAGTTGCGAAGATATCTTCTTTAGTAATATGCTTTGGAATAAGGTCAGATATATCTCTCTTTATTGCCTCGATTCTGTCCTCAAGAGAATCATACTCCTCGAGAATCTGAGCGAGTACCGGATAGTAAACAAGCTCGGTAACACCGATAGACTTAGGATCCTCAATCTCAGGAATCCAGCTTCTGATGTCAACCATCATAGAAGAAAGAATCTTGACATTTCTTGTCTCTGTCTGAATCCATAAAGCAGGAACGGCAGCGTTCTGGATCTGTGTGGCAAGCGCACGGTCAACAACAGTACCTGCCTCAGCGATAACCTCACCTGTAGAAGGATCCACTACGTCCTCAGCTAAAACCTGTCCACTGATACGGTTCTTTAATGCAAGCTTCTTATTAAACTTATAACGTCCTACCTTGGCAAGGTCATATCTTCTAGGATCGAAGAACATTGCTGTGATAAGGCTCTCTGCACTCTCAACTGAAAGTGGCTCGCCCGGACGAATCTTCTTATATAACTCTAATAAACCAGCCTCATAGCTTCCCTGTGGCTCACGCTCTGTGATTGCAGGGTCCTTGCTGAATGATGCCTGGATCTTTGGCTCATCTCCGAACATATCGAGAATAGCCTGGTTTGTACCTACTCCAAGTGCACGTAAAAGTACTGTGATAGGTACCTTACGTGTTCTGTCTACTCTTACATAAAAAACGTCGTTAGAGTCTGTCTCATACTCAAGCCATGCACCACGGTTTGGAATAACAGTACAAGAATACAGGGTCTTTCCGAGCTTATCATGAGCAATTCCGTAATAAATACCAGGAGAACGAACTAACTGACTGACAATAACTCGCTCTGCACCGTTGATTACGAATGTACCGGTCTCTGTCATTAAAGGCAGATCACCCATGAAAATTTCATGCTCATTAATCTCATCTGTCTCTTTGTTGTGAAGTCTGACTTTAACCTTTAAAGGAGCTGCGTATGTTGCATCTCTTTCCTTGCACTCAGGAATTGTATACTTTACATCATCTTCGCATAATGTAAAATCTACAAAATCAAGACTAAGCTTTCCGCTGTAATCTGTGATTGGAGAGATATCCGCAAAAGCTTCCTTGAGACCTTCGTCTAAGAACCACTGATAAGAATCCTTCTGGACCTCAATCAGATTTGGCATCTGCAGAACCTCTTTTTGTCTTGAGTAACTCATACGCATGCTTTTTCCGGATGTGACCGGACGTATTCTGTTTTTCTCCATTGACGTTTCACCTCTCGTTTTTATTTTAATCTAGCAAGTATCTAGATAATGATTCAAAAACCACCCCAGTTACTATATCTTGTGGTTTTTCTCTTGTGCACATATTTGCGAATGCATTTTAGTGTAATTTACCTATTGACAAATTTGCATCATTTAAAAAATTGCATAAAAATGCCACTGCACCACAATAGTGCAACGTATACTATACAACAAATCTGGCACGAATGCAAGTGTTTTTTTATTTTTTGTAAAATATTCAAAGTATTTACGCAATAATTTTACAGAGCATCAGATAGGCTACGAGCGGAGGTCCCAAAAATGCTCAGGCATTTTCGGGACGCGCTCCGACTGTCGCGCAATAAAAACATAAAAAAGAGCCAAGGCGCAAATAGAATTTGCCCTTGGCTCTTTTTTATGTTTTTACTCCGCTCGTAGCCTATCCGACTATTTAAGAGTAACCTTAGCACCCTCTGCCTCAAGTTTAGCCTTAGCATCCTCTGCTGAAGCCTTGTCAAGCTGCTCTTTGATAACCTTTGGTGCACCATCAACAGCGTCCTTAGCCTCTTTAAGTCCAAGACCTGTGATCTCACGAACAACCTTGATAACCTTAACCTTGTTTGGTCCAACCTCTGTAAGCTCTACGTCGAACTCAGTCTTCTCCTCAGCTGCTGCTCCGTCAGCTCCTGCTGCTGCAACTACAACACCTGCTGCTGCAGAAACACCGAACTCTTCTTCACAAGCTTTTACTAAATCATTTAACTCTAATACGCTTAACTCTTTGATAGCATCAATAAACTCTGCTGTTGTTAACTTTGCCATTATAATTTCCTCCATTTAAAAATTTAATTATGATAATAAGGTTCAAATATAATATTTGAATTATTCTGCTGCTGGAGCTTCCTCTGCAGCATCCTCTGCTGGTGCTGCCTCTACGGCTGCATCTGCAGCGCCACCCTGCTCTGCAATCTGATTGAGTACACGAGCAAGATTTGTGATAGGTGACTGAATGCTTCCAAGTAATTTTCCAAGAAGCTCATCTCTGCTAGGTACAGCGGAGATTGCCTTCATACCCTCAGCATCATAAAATGTTCCCTCAACTACACCTGCTTTAATCTCTAAAGCCGGAGCTGTTTTAGCGAACTTAGCTAAGACTCTAGCTGGTGCTGTTGCATCCTCTGTTGATACAGCGAATGCGCTTGGTCCTTCAAGGACATCCTTTAATCCCTCGAACTCTGTTCCCTGGATTGCACGGTTTACTAAAGTATTCTTGTATACCTTGTAAGTTACACCGGCTTCTCTTAACTGTTTACGTAACTGAGTATCCTCTGCTACTGTGAGTCCTAAGTAATCAACAACTACTACTGACTGTGCACCATTGATAACACCGGAAATCTCATCTACGATTGGCTGTTTAAGTTCTACCTTTGCCACGATTCATTTACCTCCTTTTAGATTTTCGCATAAAAGACATGAGGTATTTGATTTATTAATCAAAGAAACCCTCCTGCCTGTCGACAGAAGGGTACAAGTCAAAATTCAAGATAAATCTCGAAAATTCCCTCGGTAGGTTCTACGTTTACGCCTTGCGGCACCTACTGTCTTCGGCAATATGCATTGCAATTATATCAAACTATATTACGGATGTCAATTACTTTCCGCAAAACTTTTGCTTGGCGTTTGATAGGTCTTGTAAATTGTTTTACTGTAACTGTTTAACTATCTTACTGTGTAATCTTAACCACGTTTAACTTAACGCCAGGTCCCATTGTAGATGTAAGAGTTGCGCTCTTAATGTACTGACCCTTTAAGCTAGCAGGTTTTGCTTTATTAATTGCACCCATAAGAGACTGGAAGTTGTCGTTTAACTGCTCGTCTGTGAAAGATGCTTTTCCAACTGGCACATGGATAATGTTTGTCTTGTCCAATCTGTACTCAATCTTACCGGCTTTGATATCGTTAACAGCTTTTGTTACATCCATAGTAACTGTTCCTGCCTTTGGGTTTGGCATTAAGCCCTTTGGTCCAAGGACACGTCCTAAACGACCAACAACACCCATCATATCAGGTGTAGCAACTACAACGTCGAAGTCTAACCATCCCTCGTTCTGGATCTTTGGAATTAACTCCTCGCCTCCAACGAAGTCAGCTCCTGCTGCCTGTGCCTCGTCAACCTTAGTTCCCTTAGCGAAAACTAAAACCTTAACTGTTTTTCCTGTTCCGTGTGGTAATACAACCGCACCACGGATCTGCTGCTCTGCGTGACGTCCGTCGCAGCCTGTTCTAAGATGAAGCTCGATTGTCTCGTCAAATTTAGCTGTAGCATTTTTCTTTACGATAGAGATAGCGTCAGCAACATCGTACTGCTCTTTCTTATCAAATGCCTTAACAGCGTCTTGATACTTCTTTCCTCTTTTCATGAAAAAATAACCTCCTGGTGGTAATATCGGGAGAGGGCCCTCCCACATTTACGTTTCTTTGTTATTATTTTGGGTTGCATAAATTTGCAACTATTTTAGGGGTATGTTGGTTTCGCTAAGTGTTAGTCAACCACTTCAACACCCATTGATCTTGCTGTACCAGCGATCATGCTCATTGCAGACTCAAGTGAAGCTGCGTTTAAGTCAGGCATCTTAAGCTCAGCGATTTCCTGAACCTGTGCCTTTGTGATCTTAGCAACCTTCTTCTTGTTTGGCTCACCTGAACCAGACTGAATCTTGCAAGCTTTCTTGATTAATACCGGAGCAGGTGGAGTCTTAGTAATGAAACTGAAACTTCTGTCTGCATATACAGTAATAACTACAGGGATAATTAAGTCGCCCTGATCGGCTGTCTTTGCATTAAACTGCTTTGTGAACTCTACGATGTTTACACCGTGCTGTCCAAGTGCAGGTCCAACTGGAGGAGCTGGAGTTGCCTTTCCAGCAGGGATCTGCAATTTAATGTATCCTTCTACTTTCTTTGCCATTTGGAATTGCCTCCTTAATTTGTTTTCTTAACATCTGCGAAACTTACTTCTACCGGTGTCTCGCGACCGAACAGTTCTACATTGATTGTAACTGTCTGCTTGTGATAATTCATAGCTGTGATAACACCGACTGTATCCTTCCAGACACCGCCGATAACGACTATCATGTCACCCTCAGCAAAATCAACTACCACGTTTTCCGTCTTAATACCCAAAGGTCTCATCTCGGCTTCTGTGAGAGGAACCGGTTTGCTTCCCGGACCTACAAATCCAGTTACGCCTCTGGTATTTCGTACAACGTACCATGTATCATCATTCATAATCATATGAATAAGAACATAGCCTGGAAACATCTTCTTGGAAACCTGTTTACGAACACCGTTCTTCACCTCTGTGACGTCCTCCAACGGAACACGTACTTCAAGGATCTGGTCCTCAAGATGTCTGTTTTCGATTGTTTTGTCAATATTAGCTTTGACTTTGTTTTCATAACCTGAATAGGTATGAACTACATACCAGTTCGCTTCTGTCATAATCACTTTGCCTCCGTTTTAAAAATGTAAACCAATAAGGAAATCTACGCCCTGCTGGATACCCCAGTCAAGAAGCGCAATAATAAGACCGGTAACTACTGAAACCGCCAGCACTGCAACGGTCTGTCTGATGACCGATTGCTTCTCAGGCCAGATAATCTTCTGAAATTCAGCTTTCAGACCTGAAAACCAGCTTGTTTTTGGAGCCTTTTCGACTTTTTCATTTTGTCCCATAATGTACTCCTTCACTCAGTTCCTAGACTATTTTGTTTCCTTGTGCATTGTATGAGTTCTGCAGAATCTACAATACTTCTTGGTTTCCATTCTGTCCGGATGAGTTTTTTTGTCCTTTGTCATGTTGTAATTACGACGCTGACATTCTGTGCACGCTAATGTAATCTTTGTACGCACGACTTCCACCTCCGTTTAAATTCTTTGTTGTTTGTACCCTTAAAAAAAGGCATAAAAAAAAGACCTATTTCCAAGCCTGTATACTATATCACAGTTGAGCCGTAACCGTCAAGAGCTATTTTAAAATTTATTGTAAATTCTTTTGAACATTGCCGCTGTCTGCACCTTTTTTGTGTGTCCGGCAGCAATTAATTTTTATAAATCTTACAGATACATAACTAAATATAGTACATTTATCTGAATTTTTCAAGTATTTTGTTGTTGTAAATCCTCAATTATGTATGACGATATAATAAAGGAGCAGACGGCTTTGACACAGAGGTCAGACAGCTCGCCGCTCCACAGGTCAATACCGCTGTTGTACTGATTTGGTACAACAGCCGTTATTTTATATTTTTTATAATAGTGGCTGCAGATCTCCAACCATTTTTTCCTCAAGCGTCCTGAGCCTCTCTGCAATTGCCACACTCTTTGAATCAGCATCGCGATATTCATTGAGACTGCCGCTTATTGTCTCTATGCCCATATTACAGCCCTCCGTCAGTAGCTTTGCTGCCTGGGACTGATCATCATTCACCGCCATCTTCATTGCAGTCTGCAGCTTCGCAGCCATCTTTGCAAACACACCCGGTTCCTTAATATCTGCACCTGCTTTGTCAAGCATATCCCTGCAATCCACTGACAGCCCGGTGTGCTCATCATAGTACTTGTCTATCAGCTCACGAAGCTGCTTGTCATCTGTGTGTTCTCTTATATCGTCCATGCTCTCAAGTGCCATCTTACAGCCCGCTATGCAATCCTGAAGCAAGAGCACCGAATCATGATTCTCTATATTTTTGCTCATAAAAACCTCCATACTTCTTTTCTATTTAGTATGGAGGTTTTCATGAAAAAATATTCACTACACAATCGGAAACTCAAGCTTCACCCAAAACTTCCCATGTTCCCTTTTAAAGCTCATACTTCCATTCATGCGCTGCATCATCGCATCCACGCTCTTAAGCCCTATCCCGGCACTTTTAAGAAGTGTTTTATTGTCACATACACCATTGCCAATTTCAACGCTAAATGTTTTTTTCGTAAAAGCTGTTTTCATAACAACAGGCTTTTTATTGTCCGCATATTTATATATATTATCCGTCAGATTGGAAAATATTCTGGTCAAAAATGCCATATTAACAGCAACCTTTACCTGCTTAAAGCTTATTCCTTCTGCATCAACCTCATAATTGCTTTTCATAAGCTGAGCACACACATCTGAGAGGTAATCTCCAAATATATACTCAACATCCATTGATGCATCCAATTCAATAGGTCTTTGTGAACCGGCAATTGAAAAATCCAGCAGATTGTCTACCTGAGTCCTGATATCCAACACCTTTTCACTTATAAAATTAAGATTTTTCATATTCTCGGCATATGCTTCATTCTCCAGTTTCATTACATCAACATATGTCATAACACCGGTCAACGGCGTACGCAGGTCATGAGCCATATTACGCATCAGTTCATCCTTTTCCTGTCGCGCTTTTTTCTCCTGTTCCTGTGATGCTTCAAGCTCTGTTTGATAGCCCGCTATAATTTTTCTGATGCGTAGATACACAAATACAATTCCCAGCATAAGAGAAAATCCCACATCAAAAATCATAAAAGCAATATAATATTTTTCCGTAAATCCTGTATATATAAATACTTCCGCCTCAATATCGGAGAACTGGACAGGCAGCTCATAGCTTCCTGTAAATCGGTAATCATACATATTTTTAGCCGGAGATATAAGCTTATCTACATTTGATTTATTGTATATTACCTTCCCCATTTCCTGAACACTATAATACGCAACATCATGCTCCGCCATCCATTCATCATATTGCTCGACATCTGTAGTACTTATATCATTATCAGATACATATTGTTGAAACTCGTCTATATATGGCTTTTCATTATAGTATATCATAAGAGATCCAGCTTCAATATAATAGCTCAACCAATCAATTCCTAGATAGTATAATAGTCCAAAAACGGCACATGTCCCTATAATCGCAATTGCAAATGTCAAAAACAGCTTTTTCTTTACCCTCTTTAAATCATCTCTCAAAACGGTATCCTCTTCCCCATTCCGTGTGTATGCATGCATCGCCACATGCTTTTATAAGCTTATTCCTAAGATTTTTAATGTGTACCATAACAGTATTCTTTGCATTATATGTAAAAGCCTCATCCCATACCATCTCGTATATCATCTCAATCGTATATATCCGGTCTGGATTTTTCATCAGCAATTTTAGTATCTCATATTCTTTTCCTGTTAATTTTATCTCATTATCATTAAACTCAACCTTGTTTCGATTCGTAAACAGTTTAAGTCCATCTGTCTCTATAGATTCATCCTTGTTTGTGCGATTTGCACTTCCGCTGTCATATATCCGATATCGTCTGATAAGAGCTTTAACCTTTGAAATAAGCTCCATGTTCGAAAATGGCTTAGTCATGTAATCGTCACCGCCAACTTCTAGCCCTTCCAGCTTATCAAGTTCTTCCGATTTTGCTGACAAAAACAATATCGGAACGCTGTGTCTTTCACGCATCCTCCTGCAAGTTTCAATGCCGTCCAACTGCGGCATCATTATATCCATTATTACAAGGCTGAACGATTCATCTATTTTTTCCAAAGCCTCCATACCGTTTTGTGCAATTACCACACTATAATGCTGCAATTCGAGAAGCTTTTTTATGCCACTGTATACTGTTTTATCATCCTCAACAACAAGAATTTTGTCCATTATATGCTCCTATCATATTATACATGTTTATTACATCAAAAAGATTATACCACATAACCGCTCCTAATTACTCCTTAATGTGCGCAAACCCTTATTAGCATAAATGCAGCTTCCAATCATAGTTATTAAAATAATGCTAATTTCCAAAAAACCGATTCTATACACAAATTGCCAGATATTCATTTCAAAGTTCCATATATCAAGTGAAAAGCTTTTTTGAACATTTGAAATCTCACAAAATTCAACAAAATATTTGAAAATATTGACAGAAAATCTATCAAGCAGCCCCAATGTCAATATTCCTGCACCCACAAGTGCCGGAATAGTTATCATCAAAATCTCGTATAACAGAATTTGAATTGTCCTAAATTTCCTCTGTCCAAGTGTATTGTATATTGCAATCATTTTTGAGTGCCCTTTAAGCCATAAAACAGTCAGTAACGACATAACCACAACACATACAATATACATAACGCTCAATGTCACACTTGTCATACTTTTTAACATTGATATTACATCTGTCATTTGCAGTTCTTCATTCAGAACCTGATTTACAACTGCCGAATTCGGAACATTTTGAAACATTTTACTCATATCATCATATAAAAGTGATGTACTTTTATAGTCTTTGCTGAAAAAATTCATCCCATAACAGCTTGCTTCATTGTTTAATTCAACATACGAATTATAATCAGTGAATACTATACTGTTAGCTACTTCTTTATAGTAGCCATCGCTCACCTGTGTCTTTGGAGTATTTATTACAGTATAAATCCCAATTACCTTAATACTGATTGTATTATTTTCATACTGTATAGATACATTACTGCCAATTGACAGGTTATTTTCAGAAGCGAGCTTATCTGATATCATTGCCCCTTTATCACCTGACATCGGATATTTTCCTTTTGAAATTTTAAAAATACCACTACTGAAATATTCATTGTAAGAAGTATTTATATTTCCACTGACATATATTTTATTTTTTTCAAAATCGCTTTGTTTTTCTGTATATGGTACATTTTCAAAATCTACTGCTTCACATATAATATCACTTGTAAATGCATTATTATATCCTACAACATTTTTATTATTATCTGCATATTCTAAAATATCTTTCCAATCATCTAAAGTAGAAAAATCGTCTAATTCAACAAGAACACAACATCCCGCCATATCTGCAAAAGATTTGTAAAAGCTCTCTATTGCTGAATCTAGAAATGTTGCAATTCCGCAAAATAGTGTCAGTACAAATATGCAAACAGCAATTAGTATATTCCGTCCCGGTCTCCCTAATAATTCTTTGCATGCCTGCCACCATTTATTCCTCATCGTCATCTCCCATTTCATAGCAAATATCACATTTTTTCTTTACATAATCCGAGTGGGTTACTACTATAACACATCTGTCCTGTTCATGAGCTATCTGCTGTAACAATTCGACAATTTTTCTTCGATTTTCTTTATCCAGATTTCCTGTAGGCTCATCTGCCAGAATATATTTTGCATCTGTTATCAACGCCCTCGCTATTGCAACTCTTTGCTGCTGTCCACCTGACAATTCCGTAACCTTTCGGGTTATCTGACTATCATCAAGTCCAACCATTACAAGGCTGTCTCTACACATTTTTATCAATTCTTTTTTGGGTACATCAGGTAAGCTTATCTGGGCTGCAACCATTACATTTTCAAGGGAAGTCATATAATCAAATAACTGATAATCCTGAAAAACCAATGATATACTGTTTTGGCGCAGTTTTCTTCCACCAATATTTTGTATATTTTCTCCATCCAGCAAAATTTCCCCCTCATCCGGTTTTTCTAAACCGGCAAGTAACGATAAGCACGTTGTCTTTCCTGAACCTGACGGACCAAATATTCCATACATTTCTCCTATTTCAAATCTGTATGTAACTTTATCCAGTACATGCACAATTTCCTTCTTTGATTTATATGCATACGATACATTAATCATTTCCAACATATTTACCACTATCCCTTCGAATTTAACAGTTTCTTTGCATTTTCTTCAACAGTTGTTACAACAGGCAGTACCATAAATGTAATCCAATTAACCAACGAAATTATTAATAGAATTATAATGTTTTTCAAAGTAAAAAAAGCACTCATTTCTATACGCACCTCAAAGCCTTGAAATATTCCTGGTGTATCATATCCACCTATAGCTCTGTCTGTACTATTAATTATGACATTCTTACCTATACCACTTATAATGCTACATATGAAATTGCCAAGCACACAGTATAATAGCACACCCAAAAGCAAACCACTAATTGCATATATCATTCCTATAAATGCAAATCTACCTATACACCATTTTCTTGACCTTCCGAGTACCATAAAAAGTCCTGTATCTTTTTGGTATTGGATAGTATAAAACGAGAAAATGATCAACAAAACAATTCCCCCCATTATAATTATCATCCAGCAAATTATTTTTGATGTTTTTCCCATCAATCCTACGACTTTACATTCTGAATCGAGATAATTAGAAGTATTATCATATATTTCCACATTATCTCCATACATTTTCTTTAACTGGGTTTTTACCGCATCTATATGCTCTATCTTATCAATATACACTTCACTTCCCGTTGACGCGGTGTACTCTAACCCTAGTAACTCTACAATATAATCATAATCTACATATATAGAATTATATGGACTATGTATGTATACCGAGGTTCCCTCTTCATTTGAGTCATATATTTCGAAGTCACTGTCCACTTTATAAATTCCGCATATTTGTAAAGACGTTACCTCCGGTTGGTCTCCTATAGTATATTTAACTTCATCCCCTACCTTAAGGTTATTTTTTTTCGCATATCGCTGTTCTACAATAATTCCTTTATTTTTGTAAGTAGGAAATTCTCCTTCAATAAGAGAAACATTCTTTTCCCATGAAAACAAGCTATATTTTTGCACATCCATATTTGCAACAATTACCATTTTATCAGCCCGATTGCTTACATCTTTATTCTCCGGATCTATTCCTTTATGTTCCTTTACATTCTCTGTATCCACCGGATCTGCAATCAGCTCTCTCCAAGCCCCAAGTCCTGTAACATATTTTACTTTTCTGATTTCATCATAATCACTCTTTGTAAAGCCTCCATTATCATCCTCAATTACTAATGCGGCCCCATTATATAAATATGCATCTCTCTCAGATTTTTCTGCTGCATTGCTTAATAGCAGACCAATAATTTCACCCAGGATTATTGTCGCGATGATTAGTATGATAATCAAAGATTTTATTTTATTTCTTTTTATATATATAATAGCTGTTTCTATCATATCCCATCTCCTCAATACTACCAAACATTAAAAAAGCCATAGACATCTATGGCTTTACAATACTATATACATATAAAGAATTAGCTGAAAAATCATTTAAGAATTATAAATAATTCTAAAGAAACCTAAAGAAGCTTATGCTCTCAATTATCTTACTATTGCCGTTTCAGATATCCTTTTAAGTTTTTGGATTTCAACATCGGCATCAAAGAAAAGATATTTACCATTCATATACACTAGATTTGCAACTGCTTTATCATCCTGATACAAGGTAATATAACCATCATCGTTCCATTTCCAGATTCCCGTTTCAACCTTATCAGTATTCTCTATCTCCATTTCATATTCACCCTGTTTTTCATCGTTATCATGTATAATGGCTAATTTATTGGTACTCTTAACATTTTGATACTCTGAAAAATCAAAAGTTCCATAATAGAGTTCCACTGTCAGATGATTTTTTTGTTGTAATATGTTATATGTAATTAATACACTGATTACACAGACACAAGCGACAATCGCTGCGCAGATAATAATCTGTTTCCTATTTTTTTCCACTACAGGCTTCCCCCTTCTTTATTGTTTAATCAATGCCGGCTTTATTCTTTAAATTTAAAACTTTTATTATATACAATATCAATATCATCCACGCTATACAAGTCAAACTATATTCTACAATCACTGCAATTTGTAAATATGGACCTTCAGAGTATTTAAAATAATAGTCATAAACTATTGATGGTATTTTAATATTTATTAGCAGTAATATTATATTAATACATTCTTTAGCTACACTTTTTTGTTCATATCTCATTTCTCCCTCCATCTCTATACACAATATTTTATTACTTATATCGATTTAGTCAATCGTAATTTAGTTAATCATAAATAACTAAATCGTAAATGACTAAACATTCATCTCGCATTCTGTGTATGCAAAAAAGACGGCCGTCCCGGTCCCCACCGGTTCAGCCGTCTTTATAATAAATTTCAATGTTATACTTTTATATTTTACTCTTATTTATACTTTTTTACTAACTTTTATACTTGTTTAAATTTAGCATCTACTGCTGCGCAAGCACTGCCTGTACCTCTGCCTCTGTAGCGCATGCCATTACCTTGTCTGCCAATGCCTTGCATTCTGCCATGCTGCTGTCTGCGATGGTCTTTCTGGTCTTGAGCACACTTGTGGCACTCACTGAGAACTCATCAAGTCCGAATGCGAGTAACAGCGGAATGAGCTTTGGATCAGCTGCTGCCTCTCCACACATGCCTACCATGATTCCCTCTTTCTTACCGCACTCGATGATACGCTTGATTGCGCGAAGCACTGCCGGATTGAAGGCTGAATAAAGGTATGCTACCTTTGAGTTTCCACGGTCTACTGCCATTGTGTAGCCTGTCAGGTCGTTTGTTCCGATACTGAAGAAGGCTGCCTCTTTTGCAAGCACATCTGCCATCATGCAGGCTGCCGGTGTCTCCATCATGATACCGATTTCGAGGTTCTTGTTGTATGCAATACCCTCTGCATCAAGCTCTTTCATGATGTCCGCTACCATTGCCTTTACACTGCGAAGCTCATCTACGCCTGTCACAAGCGGAACCATTATCTTTATCCTGCCGAATGCACTGGCTCTCACAAGTGCACGAAGCTGTGTATTGTAGATGTCTGTTCTCTGGAGACAGAATCTGATAGCTCTGTAACCTAAGAATGGGTTGTCCTCTTTCTCAAGGCCCAGATATGGGATTTCCTTGTCGCCTCCGATATCGAGTGTACGGATGATGACAGGCTTGCCCTTCATTGTCTCTGCTACTGATTTGTATGCCTCAAACTGCTCTTCCTCTGTAGGAATTGTATCTCTGTCCATGAAAAGGAACTCTGTACGGAAAAGTCCTATTCCCTCTCCGTCACACTCTACAGCTTTCTTTGCGTCCTCAGGCTTTCCGATATTGCATACAAGCTCTACCTTTGTGCCGTCTGCTGATACTGTCGGCACACCCGCAAATTTCTTTAAGAGTTCCTTCTCTTTTTTGTATTCCTCAAGCAGCTCAGCGAATTTCTGCTCTGTCTCAGCGTCAGGGTTTACGATTGCCTCTCCGCTTGTTCCGTCGAGTACCACTCTGTCACCATTTTTGACAGATGTGCAGATTCCGTCAATACTGAGAACTGCCGGGATTTCCATAGCTCTTGCAAGTATTGCTGAGTGGGAGGTTCTGCCGCCCACCTCTGTGAGTATTCCTGCGATATTCTCTGCCACGATACCTGCTGTCATGGATGGTGTCAGGTCATGTGCCACAAGCACTGTGCCTGCCGGAGCTGCTGAGATATCGTAGTCCTCGATTCCAAGCAGAATCTTAAGGATTCTGGCTTTGATATCCCTGAAATCTGTTGCTCTCTGCTGCAAAAGCTCATCAGGTATCTGTGCAAATATCTCTGCGGTCTGCTCAAGCACCTGGTCGAGTGCCTTCTCTGCCGTGATTTTCTCACTTACTATGAGCGCTGTAATCTGCTCCTCTATGGTCGGATCCTGAAGCATCTGGATATGTCCGCGAAGGATATCCGCATCCTTTGCTCCGACTGTCTTTTCCATTCTGTCTGCCATGGCGTTTGTATCATTTACAAATTTCTCAATGGCTCCCTGGAGACGTGCGATTTCAGCGTCTGTATCTGTAATTTTCTTATTCTCAATCACTATCTCATGCTCTTCGATAATGACCACATTTCCGATTCCGATTCCTTCTGAGCCGGCGATTCCTTTGTACATATCACACCTCCGATTGACTTTGCTGGTTGATTAATCTCCGAAGTTGTCTGCCTCGAGCTCTTCCATCTTTGCAAGTGCTGCTTCCTCGTCAGCTCCCTCACACTCGAATGTAATCTCTGCATCCTTCTTGATGCATGCTGCGATGATGTTTACAAGGCTCTTTGCGTTGATTCTCTTGTCGCCGAATACGATTGTTACATCTGAATCAAACTTGCCTGCCTCTCTTGCGATAACTCCTGCAGGTCTCATGTGAAGTCCCTCTGCTGCTTTTACTACCATTGTCTTGCTTACCATAGTTTTGTCCTCCTGAATTTAAAATTTATTGGTTTGTTTATTTCGCTCACACATATGATTAACTGTATCGCTCTCTGCTATTCATCAGCCTGTCATATGTCCGTTGCTTTCTATGGTTTTATTGTACTGTGCGGTATGAGTTTTTTCAATATTCCCCAAAATGCAAAATTGCACCATCTCTGGTGCAATTTTGTATTAATGTGATATTCAGTTCCACCCCAGCTCTTTCCGGATAGCTACACAAAGCTCATGAGGTGAAGCAGCCTCCCTGAGCCTGTCAGTCGCTCCATTTTCATTCAGAAGCTTTGTGAAGTCATGGAAAAATGCCTTTGTCGTGTTGACACTGTCAAAGTTTATCGCAAGCAAAAATATCATGTCTGCCATCCTCTCACCCCACTCTATCGGCTTGTCGAGACGTATAACAAGTATCTGGCAGCGGTTTACATGCTCAGGCTTTCCGTGCGGTATGGCTATATTGCAGCCCACAGCGGTTGCCTCCACCTTCTCACGCTCCAGTACATCCCTCGCAAACTCGCTCTGCACTATTCCTTTGTTTATGAGAAGCTGGCACGCGCGCTTTAAAACATCCTTGCGGTTTTTCGCCTTTTTCTCAAATATGATAAATTCCTCCGACAGCATATGTGAAAACTCGCTGACCTCCGCGCTCTGGCCGGTCATGAGCTCAAAGCACTTGTTTCTGATATTTTTCTCATCCTGCGCACTGATTAGTGGAGAAACATACAGAAATCTCATATCCTTGTGGATATCTGCCTGTGTGTCTATGGTCGAGAGTATGAGGTCGCAGTCATACTCGTCAATATGCTCTATGCGGTCTGACGACAAAATGCTTACTATCCTTACATCCGGCACCCTGTTTTCTATTTTGCCCGCTATTATACTGCCGGTCGCATAGCCTGCTGCACCGATTAACACTGCGCGCACTGTCATAGGATTTCTGTGCAGGGCTCCGCCCACCTGCAAGGCAATAAAAGCTATCTCATCCTCGCTCGGCATGGCGCCTGTGTACTTTTCGTAGTATCTCGATACAGTAAAGCATACCGTAAAGAGACTGGCATACGATTGTGTGATATCGGAAAGAAACGGATTGTCTATCTCTATGCCAAAATGAGTCCTCGCAATGGAGCCCGGTAAAAAGCTACGCATGCTCTCACGTAGAAGCTCATTTTCAATCAGATTGGCTGCGAGAAGATTTGACAGATACACTATCATCTCATCCTCTATGCTAAGCGCCTCCTCACAGGACATGACAACACGGTTTTGTCCCTCGGCACAGGAAAAAAGCATTGCCAGATACATGATTTCAGGCTGTGAGAGGCTGATGCCGCGATATCTTTCCAGAAAGCCTGCTGCTTCCTTTGCCATGTTCTCATGCTCTGTCATTATGAATCCATTTTTCTGTACCTGCTGCTCTTGTTCGTCGGACTTCAGCTCTTTCTCCACATCCACCCTGAAAAGTGCAATGGCTATGTACTCTGCCAGCATCTGAAATGTGTAATCCGTAAAGATGATATCAAAGCGTCTCTCCACATGATGTATCATGTCAACTGCCATCGACAGATTTACGCTTCTGAAATTATTGGCTATCACCTCGGCCGCGCGTCTTGAAAGCCTGTGGTCATCGGTCTTGATAACCTGCTTATCACTGATTGGATACCTGCAGAAATGCCTCATGGCTTTTCTGATATCAAGCTCACTGCCTGTCGCATATATTCCGTAACCCGCCGTTCTGTGCACCTTAATGCCAAAGAGCAGAAGCTCTGCGTCAAGCTCATTTATATCATCCATGATGACATTTTTGCTGACGTTTAACTCCTCCGAAAAAAGCGCATACGTGTATGTATCCCAGCCACTTAGCAGAATATACGATATGTAGTTCTGTCTCTTCTTCTGCGATACTGCTGCCGATTTCCGCCCTGCCACATCCAGAATCTTTCCTATCTGCGCATCGCTAAAGCACGGCTTCATGCCTTTGCCCGGCTTTCTGTCGAGCGTCATAGAGTTTTGCTCACAAAAATCAGCCACCTCCTTCAGATATGTCTTCACACTTCGCTCCGACATACCTGTGGACGCAGCAAGAGCCTTTGATGTGACAAGCTCATTGTTGTGCTCTGCCAGCTTTTCAATTATCAATAATCCCTTTTCTGAAAGCATAAATCAAAGTTCTCCTGATTATACGTAATTTAACAATTCGACCGGTTCATCTATCAGATTTGTTGCACCATGCTCCTTCAAAAACTCTACGTCCCTGAAGCCCCATGTGACAGATACGCACTCCAGACCTGAGTTTTTCGCTGTGGCGATATCCACATCGGAGTCCCCCACATAGATTGCTTCATCTGCACTCACCTGAAGCTCTTTAAGTGCCTTCTGCACCATATCCGGTGCCGGCTTTTTGCGTATACCCTCTTCCTCCATCTCGCCGACTGCCGATGTCATATACTCCTTGAAATAGAGCTGATTGAGCTCCTTTACCGCCGGGTCAAGCTTGTTTGAAACAATAGCAAGCTTTATGCCGTTTAATTTAAGCTCCTTTAAAAGCTCCATGATTCCATCATAAGGTGCTGTATTGTCATTGCAATGAGCCTCATAATATTCCTTGAAATCCGAAAATGTCTTTTCAAACTTTGGATTGTCTGCTCCGTCCGGCACTGCGCGCTTCATCAGAAGCTTTACACCGTTTCCCACAAATCTGCGCACCTCGTCGAGTGTACGCTCCGGCATGCCATTTTGTTTCAATGCATAGTTTGTTGCATTTTTTAAATCCTCAAGTGTATAGAGAAGTGTTCCATCAAGGTCGAAAACGACCGCTTTTTTACGGTTCTCCTCCTCACCCTTTGCTATATGTGTCTTTTCAAATTCTGTCTTGCTTATCATATATGCCTCATTCCTGTCATCATTTGGCAGAACCATAATATCTCCAGGTCTGCCTGATATATAACTGCTGTCATCCTTATTCTTAAATAGCTTTACCTTGTGCTTTAGCACAAATGCTCTTGAAAAATCCTCCTCAACAGGTATGCACACTCTGGCATGTGCCATTCCATCCACTATAGTCTCCGTATCCTTATTCTTGAACTTCGGGACATAATCTGTCTGTTTCACAGTAAACCGCCAGTCCTTGTATATCCTGAAGCTTTTGTTCAGCCTGTCCAGATTTAAAATCCGTACACTGCCGTCTTCTCCTATTATGACTACCGTATCTTCACTAACCGGTGTGGAGATATCCCCCTTAGCTGTCCGCACTCCCATGCAGCAGCCCACAGGCAGTATATCCTTTGCAATGATACATCCCATCGGTATCGGGCGTTTTTTATAATCCACTTTTTTGAAGCCACTCGTATCAAAATCTTCTCCGTAAATTATCTTTGTATCGTTTAAATAATCAAAAATCCTCTCTTCCAATAATGATTTGATTGCAGAATCCGAAGGACGTTTGTGTGTACCATCGCTGCTGTACTGAAATCTTGGTGTCACGTCTTTTTCTTTGCAGTAGACATTATAGCTGTCTATCAGCAGATCCATCGGAATAAATCCACCGGCCTTGTAATAATGCCCTCCGCCTGAGCCTATGTCCCTGCACACTTCCTGCGCCATTTCGCTTGCGCTCACCTCTTTTATACAGCTTCTAAACGAAAGCTTCACTCCATTCTTAATCACTGAAAATACCATACATATGTCAATAGCATCCACCTCCAGCACAAAATCGCTTATGATGCCGAGTACATTTGGGTCACATGCCCCTGCCTTTACGATCGCCAGACGATATTCCTCTATATAATCGCGCCCCAGCAATGCTGTTGCGGCTATGTCCAGCTCCTCAAGTGACATATTGGCATTTCGGAATTTGGCCACTATAGTGTTGTCAAAATCCGCCTCATCGCGCAGGTCCCTATCAAGCGAATGTGTTATCTCGGTAAATTCTCCGGTGTCGGTGTAAAGTCCATAATACAGTGCTGTTGCCAGGTTTCGATTTATCTCTACGCCCTCCTCACGCAGCATATCCCACACAATTGTCGCACATGAGCCCATATAGCTCATGACACGGTTCATAGCAGGAAGCTCTCCCGATACTCTGTGGTGATCTATGACAGCTACATTTTCTGCCTTGAAAAATGTGACATTCCCACCACCGTACTGACAATCGACAGTCACAAGCAGCTGCGGATTGTCTAAAAAATCCACATGCTCTATCGGTATGCCAAGACTGTCTACCATAAGCACCAGATTGCTCTTGTGTATGATATTCCTGCCTCCGTATACAAGTCTGGGACTTTTTCCATTCATCCTCAGATATTCATAGACTCCAAAGCCGCTTGCCAGTGCATCTGCGTCCGGATTATCATGACATTGCACAATTATGTTATCAAATTGTAATAAATCACTTAGCTTCATTATTAGCTCCCTGAATAGTTATATTAATTCATTTTCTCATATGTGTATTTATGGCTGCTTCAAATCATCACATTATTTCAGGTACGGAAACAACAGTGAACTTCTGTCCTTCTCGTCAAACATCGAATTGTACTGCAGGATATTGTATGCCTTTATCCATTTTGCCTCGTCTCCTGTTGCGTCATCCACATGCATAAAACACTCATTCTTTTTCGAATAATAGCCCCTTGAATTTATGGCCGGAATCTTCTCCATCAGCTCTGCGAGGAACCGGTTGTATGCCGGCAGATCTATGTTGGCTCTCTCAAGCGTCAGTGTGGACAGGTAGTTGAGGCTCGTCACATCAACTGTCTGTGCATCCGTCTCGTAATTGGTCCATATGAAAAACGGCACCTTGTACAGATTCTCAAGCTCCTGCTCCGTAAGTCCGGAATTGCCCTTGCCATTTAAAAGCTTGATAAAATCATTGCATAATCCCGGCTGGTGGTCTCCAAAAAATACAATCTCTACCGGATCATCCACGCCCTTAAAGTATGTGATGAGATTTTCGAGTGCCTTGTCACTCTCATTCAAAAGTGACAGATACTGGTTCGCATCGGTGTATGACGCTCCAACCTTGTAAACCTCCTGGTTGAAGTTGTCATATCTCTCACCGTAGCCACCATGGTTTTGCATCGTGACACCCATGATGTAAAGCTTCTCGTCATCGCTCTTTTTCTCGTAGCGGTCAATAATCTTATCATAGAGCTCCTGGTCAGTGATATATTCCCTGAGTATCTTTGTCTGGTCAAAATCATCTATAAAGTAAGTCTCATCATAGCCCAGATGCGGATAAACCTTGTTTCTGCTCCAGCCTGTCGCATAGTACGGATGCATCGCAACCGTCGTATAGCCGATATTCTTCAGGTTTGAGACTATGGAGGTCGGGTCATCATTTATATACTGCTGATAAACCACCGAGCCGTCCGGCAGAAATGCCATCGAGTTTCCTGTCTCAAATTCCCACTCAGAGTTTGGCGTCTTCGCACCGTACACGGACGAAAGAGCATAGCCTTTAAGCGTATTTTCACTCAGAGAATCCATAAACGGCGTAACCTGCGTGTTGGTCTCAAAATCTCCCACCACCGACAAATCCGCAAACGACTCATTCATGATAACAATGATTGTCGGATTTTTCGCATCAGACTGCGAATATGAGCTGTCCGTTTCCTTGAAATTGCCCGCTATCTTGTCAACTGCTGCCTTGCTGTAGCCATCAGGTGCCTTCACAAAGCTGTCCCTTATGCCGAGCACAAAGTTCAGCAGATAGCCGTTTCTGTACGTGCCCTTTTTCTCCCAGGTCTCGGTGTTCAGTGACATGGAATTCATAATGACATACAGCACACATATTATTGTGAGAAGAATCGAAATAATCCTCATATGGATAGCTGACTCGAACTGCACTTCTATGCGCCTTACCAGCATGATATACAAAACAGCCGCCAGAATCACATACAAAAACTTGTAGTCTATGACGAATTTGTATTTTGTCACGACGGAAAGTCCTGTTCCCGCTGACTTCAAATCCGCATACGTAAATTCATTGCCACGGAATTCATAGACAAAATAATCTATAAATCCAAACGCAAGTATGGCAATTGATGCTATGGTACATGTCAGCCTCGTGTTGTTTGTGATAAAAAGTATCACCAGATATATGGCGAGCGCCAGAACCACATTCACCACGCATACCATATCGGTGGTTTTCACAAAGTCCTCATCTGTCAGCAGCACATACTGCACCGAAAAAACAGATAGTATCGCTCCGATGGCAAGCAGTATCGCAGCCCAAAGCCACGAAAGCTTCACCGGAAGCTCAAGCTTCACATTTACAAGTCCAAAATATACTGCCGCAAACAAAAGAATCACCCACCAGCTCGCCGATGTAAAGTAACCTACCAGCGCGGCCGCCACTGCTGCAATTCCAAAGTGTATGTTGTTTTGTTTTGTTATCTCAAATTTGATGCTCATTTCTGCCTCTTCATATTGCCTCTTAATATTGCTTCTTAATGTTGCTTCTTAATGCTTCCTCTTAATGTTGCCTCTTAATGTTGCGACTTGATTTTAAATTATATTTCCTAATTAGCAAAGAAGTCCTCAATTTGACTGTATATAATGTGCATCAGATTTGTTCTTGCCTCAACGCTTGCCCACGCTATATGCGGTGTGATAATCAGCTTGTTTGAATCCTTTATCGCACGGAGCGGATTTTCCTCACTCATAGGCTCCTGCGCCAGCACATCAAGACCTGCCGCCGCCAGTTCTCCATCCATAAGCGCCTGTGCCAGATCCGCTTCATTCACTATAGGACCTCTGCCAAGATTTAAAAATATCGCAGATTTTTTCATCTTTTCAAACGCAGCCTTGTCCATCAGACCAAGTGTATCATCTGTGAGCGGTGCATGCACCGACACGATATCAGACGTGGCAAGCAGAGTATCAAAATCCACCCTCTCATAGCCCGGCTGCGAATTTCTTCCTGATGTAGAATAATAAACCACATGGCAGCCAAAAGCCTTTGCGATATCAGCCACGCGTCTTCCGATATTTCCAAGCCCCACGATGCCCCAGGTCATACCGCTAATCTGGTGAAACACATTAGAAAAATGCGTAAACGACGTATCACCCACATATTTCTCGCTCTTCACATAATCATCATAATATCTCAGCTTCTCAAGCAGATAAAATAGCAGTGCAAATGTATGCTGCGCCACAGTCTCTGTAGAATACCCTGCGACATTTCTCCATTCAATACCTCTTTTTGCCAGATATTCTTTATCCAGATTGTTTGTGCCTGTTGCAGTCACACATATGAGCTTTAAATTTTTTGCCTGTCCTATAGATTTCTCATTTACCTCGACCTTATTTAAAACAATCACATCAGCATCCCTTGTGCGCTCCGCTGCTTCCTCTGTTGTTGAAAAATCATATTTGACAACCTCCCCGAGCTTGTCATATTCGGAAAGGTCGATGTCGTCACCAATTGTTTTGGAATCTAAAAATACTATTTTCATGATTTGTTTCCTTTGTGCTATATATTTATTCGCTTTTAATTTTTGTGGGTGGGGACTTCGCACTTGCAGGCTGTGAGGTTGCGCCGGCATATGGTATATTCCTCAGAAATATATGAAGTCAGCCACAAAATGTATCCGGATAGTCTGTTTTATCAATCTACTTTCTATCGTTACCGAGGTTTAATGGAACCTTGTGGCAGTTCATATATTTCTTCGGAACACACCATATGTCAGCGGTAATGCAGGTTTGCGTGTGCGAAGTCGTCTCAATAATTATCTATATTTATCAATGTATTTCATACATATAAATATACATATAAATGTACACATAAATATACACATAAATATAGATATAAATATAAATATAAATATAAATATAAATATAAATATAAATATAAATATATTTATACCACATTTCCGGAAATAAAACCACTGTATCAGTGTTTGATTAAACAAAGCTTAAGAAAGCCCACCATATTAATGATAAATTTCATCAATATGGTGGGCTTTAACTATTCTGTATCTCTCTTATGTTGGCATTTTATCTCACAGAAAATTTGTAATCTGTCTCTGTGTGGTATGTATCGCCAGCCTTTGTAACAGGTGTACTGAAGTTGGTCTCATTTATTGAGTTTGGATAGAACTGTGTCTCGAGGCAGAATGCATCGCGGTTATTGTATTTAACTCCGCCCTTGCCTTCCTGTCCCACGATAAAGTTGGCAGTATAAAGCTGGATTCCGACACAGTCAGTGTATACCTCCATCTGTATGCCACTCTCAGGAGAGTATGCTGTTGCGACCTTTTCTACTCCCGGAGCTGTCTTGTCTATTGCAAAATTGTGATCATATCCGCTTCCATAGTGAAGCTGTGTATCATTTGCCTCGATATCTCTTCCGATTGGCTTAGCCTCTGTAAAATCAAATGGTGTACCCTCAACCGGTGCAATCTCACCTGTAGGAATAGCCTTGGAATCCTTTACAGGTGTGTAATGCTCAGCATTTATCTGCAATGTGTGAGTGTATACGCTTCCTGATGCATGACCATTCAGATTGAAATAGCTATGGTTTGTCATATTAAAGGTAGTTGTCTTATCTGCCTTTGCATTGTATATAATAGCGAGAGCATTTTCCCCTGTCACCTTAAATGTCACATCAACGACTGCATTTCCCGGGAAGCCCTGCTCCAAATCTGCATCCTTTATCTCAAAGGTAATCTCATCTGCCTTCTGCTCCTTAACAGTCCAGAAGCGCTTAGAAAAACCATTTGAGCCACTGTGAAGACTGTTCTCATTGTCATTAGCCTCAAGCTTATATTCCACTCCATCAATATTAATCTTTGCATCAGATATCCTGTTTGCATATCTGCCGACAGTAGCACCAAAATAGCTATACTCCTTCTCGTATGACTTCACATTGTCATATCCTAAAATGACATCTCTCTCATTGCCATCCTTGTCCTTTACAAAAATAGATACAACTGAAGCGCCATAGTCTGTCAAAAGTACTCTCAATCCACCGCCATTGCTGATTTCGTAAAGCGATGCCTCCACTCCTTTTGATGTTGTACCGAAAGCTTTTTTACTCATGCCCCATATCCTCCTTTGGTTACATTACGTTTGTTGCATTTTTTGTAACTTTATGTTTGTTACATTTTGTTTTAGTACATTATGCTTTTTACATTATGTTCTGTTACTCTTTGCTTGCTAGCATTTCGATTGCATAATCGCGTTTTTCTTATTCTACGCATTCCTTTGTATTTTACTTCTTTTGATCGCATAAGTAAACTTTTTCGTGCAAATATCCGATAAAATATTTATAACAATTATTTAAGTGCGATTATACGTTCAAAATAAAACCTAAAATCGTAGTTATAACGCAATTATTTTAAACTTTAAAATTTAAAAATATAAAGAGGATTAACATGAGTACACGAGTAAGTTCAGCAACAAATCTTTCAGCAACATATTTTATGAGAAATTTTTATTCAAACAACCGCGATGCCATGAAATCATCCAAACGCAAAGAATATAGTATTACAGAGCTCGCTTACGATGATTCAACCGCCCTGCACCGCGCAGCTAAAAAATTAAAGAACTACAAGTATTCGGACGACGAAAATACCGATAACATCCGCGGAACAGTCATGGCTCTTGTTGACACATACAACAATTCCATTGATTCCGCCTCAAACAGCAGTTCAACCTCCATGAAGCGTTATGCCAAGCAGCTCAAAAAGCTGGCAAGCAAATACTCCGACGAGCTTGAGGACATTGGCATCACAATAAACAAGGACGGTACTCTGAAAGCTAATGAGGAGCTCGTCAAAAAAGCCGACGCAGACACTCTTAATTCTCTGTTCGGAAATGACAATGACTTCACAAGCAGTCTGTATCGTGTCTCACGCCAGATGAGCAGCTCGTCACATGATGATTACTACACATCACTGCGGACAGGAAGCAATATAAATCTAACGGTGTAAATCTAATGATGTTTTTTTATAATGTAATTTTGGCATTTCAACTGTAGAATTTCGACTTTGCAAAAGAATAATAGATAATAAATATTTGGCTGTCTTTTTCTTAAAATATAATAAAAAAAAGACAGCCATCGTTCTGCTGTCTTTTAGGAGAAGGTATTTTACTATGGGGATAGTAAAAAATATATAATGTATTGGGGGGTTTTTACGGTTATTATAGTATCACCTTGGTCTCTGAAAGTGTTAACAAACATGCACAATTTTTCAATTATTTTTTGTGCAGTTTTACTAATTAAAATACGTTGTCCGGAGTTCAATTCACCATATATCAATAGAAAAAGAAAACCACCACTCTTACGAGTGATGGTTTTCTTTTTCTAATGAGACATCGGGGATTCGGTCTACGCTCCGCTTCGGTCCGCGCTGAACAGACGTCCCCCGGACGTCTAGCGCCCCGACCAACTACGTTGTCCGGAGTTCGAACCCTCCGATGTCTTGCATTAAAAAACGCCTCTCCAAGAGAGACGTTTTTCAATGAGACATCGGGGATTCGAACCCCGGACAACTTGATTAAAAGTCAAGTGCTCT
>OJNH01000569.1_pt1 | contig 32575 bp, 54 predicted proteins | sample 1597361 | NCBI WGS metagenome assembly OJNH01 (sample SAMEA2452136, study PRJEB22498) | human gut metagenome | biome: human feces; feature: human gut; material: feces | place: Australia | collected 2012
TATTGACTTTTTCAAGAATATCTTCATCATCACTAGCACCTAATCCAGCACGAATAGTATTTTCGAGTTGCTTATATCTTTCAATTTCTTTATCTTTTTCTGCTAATTGCCTTTTGGCTTTTCTTTCAACCCTTCCTACTCTTGATTTGACTGCATTGTCAATATCTTCTTGTGTTAACTGCCTTTCTTCTTGAGTTTCTTGTTCTTCTTGAGTTGTTTCAGTTTCAACAACCTCATTATCAATATTTTCTACATCCATATTTTCATTATTTGGCATATGTAACCTCCCATTTAAAGTCCGTCGACTATTAATTCCTAAAAGCTTTTTTCCCGTCTTCATCAGTTTTGGACAATAAAAAAAGAGCTTATTGCTCTCTAATTAACTTGATTATTTAATTGCTGATTATTAAGCATGTCTGCTTCTTCAGGAGTTATTCCTGCTTGCTGTTGATTCTGTATTTCTTGCTGCGTCATTACTTGTTCTATTGCTCCATTTAATGCATTACCTTGTTTCTCTATATCTGTAATTACCTTATTTTTCTCTTCTCTTGTTTTTAATATTTCTTTTAATTTTGATTTTGGCATTGTAGAATCTTCTGGCAAAGCATTAACATATTCTTCAAATGTTATTTGTCCTGCACTTAATAAATTCTCAAGAGAAACTTCCATAGCATATTTGTCAAATGCAGACTTTGGAGTAATATCAATTTTTAAATCTAGTTCTAATTTATTTAATTCCTCATAATCTAAAATATATTGTGTATCATATGTAGTATCATTAGCATAATCTTTTTCTTCTTTAGTCAATTTAATTCCGTCTACACTATAAGCCTTTAACATTTCAAACCATATTCTTGCAATATCTTCTATAAATGTTTTATATGCTTCTACCTGAGAATTAATTGGCTGTTGACTTGCTTGCTGAACTGCTAATATAGCTTTCCCACTTGTTTGTGTTGGATCTATATTTCCAGTTACATTATCTCCTGCTCCAGCTAAATTTTGTGTATCATCAATCAACTCTTTTTGTAAATTATATGCATCTGTACTCATCTGAGCGGGTTTTAAGTAATTGACAACCTTATTTACATCATCAGCATTTAATTCATTTAATTCTATTGTTGTTCCCACACTATTTAAAGCTTTTGTATTTTTTATATATTTGGTATTTGCTACCAATTTTGGAAATGCACCCAATTTCACTGCCAAAGCCCTTCTTGTAGCAGTCTTATTTATTTCTATTTGATTTGGTATTAAATATTCAACTTCTCCCTGTCCTCTGCTGCTTCCTTTTACTCTTATCCAATTATAATGTGCTACAGGATAAAGCTTTATTTTTAGATTACTATCATTCATTACATTTGCTAATCTAGTACATTTTTTAGCCCATATTGTTCCATCTTTTTTATATAATTTTAATAATACTAAACACATTGGACTTATTTCATCTACTCTTTTATCTTTTCCTGCTTGCTCGTGGTATTCCTCATCAGGTATAATCTTTTCAAGTTCTTCGTCGCTCATTCCATTTTTCTTTGCTTCCTCTTTTACTTCGTCGACTGTTCTTCTAAAGGAAATAATTATATATGGTTGTGTTTGAATATTATCATCATTTTCATTGCCATAATATATATTCGTCTTGTCCACTTGTTCTGGTACTATATTATCATTATCTTCATAAAAATAAACAATTCCTTCTGAGTCAATACATGCATCATCAACACAATTTCTAACAATTTTGTCAACTTGATTCTTTTCCCAAGTTCTATTTGCAAATCTGTTTAAACTATCGCATAAATCCTGTAATTTTTTTCTTTCCGTATCATTCTCATAGGTATCAGAATTAAAATAAATTTGATATGAATTTGTTTTTACTACTCCCACTTTATATTTAACAATGGATTGTATTATATTTAATGTAATAGGCTGTATTCCACCTAATTTTGCATTTTCCCATTGATTTCCCAAATAGAACTTGAAGTTCTTGTCAGTTTTATTGTACAAATCCTGTCTATAATTATAGTCAACTCCTTTTTGATATTCATTCCATACATCTGTTACTATATTTTCTCTTTTCATAAATTAAATCTCCTCCTGACTTGTTGGAGTTCCATCATAATTATCTAGATTCCTTAATGCTTTGCTTAATTTTTCTCCTTCTTTTTTCTTTTCATTTTCTTCTTTGGCTGTTTTTATTGAATGCCTTATTTTTTCAGGCACCGAAGGTATGTCCTCTGTTTTTCCTATCTTAAAACCAAAATAAAAGCCTGTTATTAAACAGACTATTGGTAATATTGTATATATTAAATTAATCATTTCTCTTACTCCTCTTTTTTGTTTTCTTTTTAATAGTAATTTTCTTTTCTTCTTCTCTTTGCCTTATTTTTTCTCTTAATACATTTTTTTTCATAGTTTTCCTCCTAAAATACTTCTATTTTACTTCCATAATCGCTTTTAATATTATCTTCATCTATTCCAAATTCTTTATCTATAAAAGCTTTTATTTCTTCGTTCTGTGATATTATTTTTTTCATTGTCTGTTGTGGTCTTACATAATAAGCTATAGCCAAAGCCATAACTAAGTCATCATGATAGCCATCTTCCGCTTCCGCTCTGCCATTCCTGTTTACTATAAATGTTAGCATTTCTCTTAATGTATCTTTATCATTAATTTTTTCAACTTCGTCTTTTACAATCTCTTGTAAATTTGCTAATATTAATGGCCTTGTTATTGATGTTGTCTTAAATCCAAATGCCTTTTCGTGTTTACTTATGTATGTATCTTCTTTTTTTCTAACATACATATTAGGATAATTTAACTCTATTAATTTTTGTATTGGGTATGTACTAAAGTTACATTCGGGTCCAAGCAATGCTTTATTATAAAACATACCTAGACAATATATTTGTTTAACGTATTCTATTTCATCATATTGCTGTTTTAATACCGCAATTTGCTCTCCTGTAATGTTGTTGATTACATGTGCTGTAAAATAATCTGATCCTTCTCCAGCTGTATCGCCACCAATTACGTATGGAACATTGTTTTCAGGGTATTTATATATCTTTATGCTTCCTTTTTCTTCTTCTTTGAATTTTCTACCTCTTATTCTTATTCCATCATAGAAACAAGAAAAAGAACCCTGTATAATTGGGTTCTTGCCTCTTAATTCATTTATTCTTTTTATTATCTTCTGTTTATTAAAATAACATTTACCAGTTGATAAAAACGCTTCTTCAGGACTTATTGGGTATTCTTGTTTAAACTTATCTACGTCTCCTCCACAGTTGTTTTTTATACACCATCTTCTCCATTCCAATTGTTCTAAAGAAACATTGTATAACCTTTGTAGTTCTATTTCTTCTTGTGTCAATTGAAATCCAGTATATTGCATTTTATATTCTTCTAATTCATTCCAGCCAACAAATAGTGGATAAAAATCGTTTTCTCCTGCTACTGCTTTGTCCCATAATTCTTTAAAATAATCAAATCCATTCGCTGTACTTTCTATTATCACGATGCTCTCAGGAATATTAGGAACTGCTTGTAATAATCCTAATAGTGTGTCTTGTTTATTCCCTTCCCAAAAAGCTAATTCTGATAAATGTAGTGCTGTAAATGTATCAGAACGTCCAATTCCTTTTCCTCCTGCTGTCATACATTTTATCTTACTATCAAGTCCTGTTCCTTCTTCATTATTAAATACTAATTCTTTAGCATTTGATTTTTTTTGTTCAGGTTTAATAGATTCTGGTAAATATTCTAACATTCTTTTACTCATATTAAACAAGTTTGTCGTGCTATCTTCTTTGTGTGCTACTATACCAGCATTATAATTATGATTTGTAACAACATTTTTAAATATAATTGACTCTGTTTCTGTACTAAATCCCATTTGTCTAGCTTTTAATATTATTATTCTTATAGGCTTTTTTTCTTCATATAGTTTTTTAACAACATTATAATATTTTAATTGAGGTTCATTTAGCTTTAATGGAATTACATTGCCTTTTTTATCCCTTATTTTTATATAAGATTCTATGTATTTTTTTGTATTAATACTCATTGCCTTCAACTCTTTTTATATATTCTTCATACGAAGTATCTACATTTATATTCTCTTGTTTATCTTTCCATCCAAAGTTATTCTTTAAATTAAAGATTATTCCTGTTGTTCCGCTATCTGTTATTAAGTGTTTTTCTAAGTAATTTTCTACTCTTAACTTTGCTTTTTTTATTGTGTCGGAAAATTCTTCTTTCTTAGCATATTCACACAATGTGTCTCTACAAATATCAAGAGCTATGCATAGTCCTGTTATAGTGTATGGTTCATTTTTTATATCACATTCTTTAAAGTATTTATCTATTTTTTCTTGTAGTTCTTTTTTCCCTGATATCTTATTTGGTCTTCCTCTTGGCATTTGCTTTCACATCCTTTACTGGTCTATATCTAAAACAATAATCATAATACTTGCATTGTTCACATCTTCTTTTCATGCAATTTTCATAGTTAATTTTCTCGCTCATAATACACACACTTTGTACATATTACATCTCCATTTTGAAAAACTCTTATTTCACAATCGTTCTTTGTTTTATTTTTGCATCTTGAGCAGTGTTCTTCTTTGTATTTTTTTATTCTTTCTTGATTAGTCATATGTACTCTCCTTTTATTTTATTTTTTACATATTTCGACAAAATTTTTGTTTTTGGTTTGATATAATTTCTTTTGAGCCTGAACATTACTTTTATACAGAAAAGAGGTGTTGCTTTATGACATCAAGAGAAACTATTGCCTTACAATTAACTTTAAAAACTCTTGAATCTTGTAAATTCAGTAGTGAAGAACAAATAAAAACTCTTCCTTGCGAAATATATAATGAATTTTATAAAAACTTGCAAACTTACAATAAGCAATAATTTTATATCAAAATAGAAGCTATATCACACATAGCTTTAACATTACATACAATTTGTTCGGGCTCATCATTAAAATTTTTTCCTTGATTTATTTTCTTTTCTAAACCATCATTTATTCTATTTAATCTTTTCATTTCATCTAATAAATAATCTCTTATTTCCATATCTTTTCCTCTTCTCTTTTATTTATAACACTACGAAATATGTAAGTTATATATAATATGGTGTGCTTTCTAAGAATTGAACTTAGGCACTCTGGGCTTCAACCAGATGCTCTACCAACTGAGCTAAAAGCACATATATTAGAACTCGCTAGGAAAGTTCTGTGATTATTTTAAGGGGTTTGCTAAAGATCTACTCTATATTATCAGTTACCTAGCATACTGGTAATAACTAATTTAAATCTATATTTTCAATTTCTGCTCTTATTCTAAGTGTTCTTATATAGTTCCCCATGTATTTCTTTTGTTCTTTTAATAGTTCTAATGGGCAACTAGGTGTAAAATTTAATGTTCCAGCTTCATATTTTACGGTCATTGCATCTAACTTGTCGTATCTTATTTTTGCTTGTAAATATTCAGCTTTAAATCTTTCTTTATAGTTTTCGCTATTCATTAACTCAACTGTATCTTTTAATTCCATTTTCATTCTTCCTTTCATAACATAATAAAAAGAGCAAATACAAAAAGGGGCTTGTACTTACTCTTTATTCTCTACTTACATTTCTCTTGATTATATAAACCTATTAAATAATAGATTTTTTATACTATAAAAAGAGAGAGACATTCATCTCTCTCCTTTTTTGTTGTTACTTACCGTCACGTCCTGGTCTATAATCGCCCAAAGCCGCTCCCTGTGCACCAGTTCTGGTGTTAATGAAGTAATGATCACCCGTATCAACGTCTTTAACGTTGTACTGCGTAAATGATTCATCCTGCTTCTGGCCGTTTTCCCAGCTTACGGTAGTATCGCCGTACTTACCATCATATCTTCCTGTCTCCGAATGTCTGTCTGCCATAATAAGCACTCCTTTAAAATATTATTCAATCTTACGATTGTGCTAATATTATATCACCCTTTTTGTATTATGTCAACAGTATACAAATATAAAAAGAATAGACATTTAAAACATCTATTCTTCTCAACTTAAATAAAAATTATAAGGGGCTTTATTTTTAATTTTTGTCGCATTGGGTTTGATATTTCTATCTGCAACTTTTTATAATTTTTCTATTATAATTATATAATATTAGAAACGAAATTTTAAATACAATTTATGCGAAATTTTAGCGAAATTTTAACGAATTTTATGTGTTTAATACCTCTAACATGTCCTTTAAAGCTACATCTCTTATATTTTGTAATTGTTTTATTGACAAATACTTTGGAAATTCATTTTCATACTCTTTTGCAATTCTTTTCCAATCTCCTTTTTCACTGTCTATATAAAATTTATTAATTACAAAACGTTGTTTTTCACTAAGTATAGTTAATAAATTTTTAACTCTTACTATTTTTTTATTTAATATATTTTCTTCTGCTTCACATTCTATAATTTTTGAATTTATATACTGTCTATCAAATTTATTTATATGGTTTAATTCATTTTTATAATTAGCAACTGTATTTGATACCTTATCAGATATTTTATTTGTATTACTATGTATACTATCATATGCTTGTCCAGCTACTTGCATATTTTCTATTATTTCATTTTCTGTATCTTCATATACTGTTCCTGCATAACATAATTGCTCTTGATATCCTTCCTTTTTTAATTGCACTTCTGTTAATTTTGCCTCATTTTTTTTATGATTTCTTAGCATTATTTCAACATCCTCTTTTATGTATTTACTCATTAGTATACCTCCTCATTAAATAAATAATATATTTTATAATGTTTTCTTACCGTGTTATTTTTCTTTAATGCTCTACTCATTTCTCTTGCTGTTAAATTTAAAAACTTTACCACTTCTTGCAATGTCCCTACTCTCATACATTGCTCATTATTCTTTATATCGTATATTCCATATATATTCATTTGTATTCCTACCTTCTATATTCTTCTTTTAGCCTTTTCTTAATTAATTTTAATGCTATCTCATAAGCATCATTTTCGTCTTTTAGGTTATTTTCATCTTGCCTTAATACTTTTATTGTCTCTAGTAAATTATTGTTTAAATTTATCTTTTTCTCTATTAATTCTTTTGCTTTTAATAGATTTTTTATTGTTTTAGTCATTTGTATCACCTACTTTTAGTTATTATCTACATATTCTTTTATGTTAGGAATAGCCTGTTTTTTGATTATTCTTGCTATATCTTTTAATATTTGTTCTTTTTCCTCTTCTAAAATATCATTAGCAACTATATCTAATTTTTTAAATATTTCCCTATAATCTTCTGCCTTTGGATTTTCTATTCCTATTTGTGTTAAAAATTTGCATATTCTCATAGGTGTAATATACTTATCTAAAAAAGCATATGGGCTTTTGGTTTCTGAATTTTTTATATGTTTCACTTCTTGAAATTTATCTCCAACTATTTTTATTCTTTTTTCTCCATCTAATGTTTTTATTACTATTCCTTCTCTTATACAGTCTGTCCCTTCCAGTGCAGATTTTTGATTATCTACATATTTTTCTTTTAACTCTACATAACTTGTTAGATTTTCTACTGCTATTTCTGGTACTGTTTTAAATCCTATTTTATTTGATATATCTTTCATTTCTTCTATACTTGCAAATATTCTTGTAAAATCTTCATCTTCTGTTGGTTTATCCACTATCTCTTTTACCAAATCAAATGCATAGTATGGTTCTATTTTTCCTTGTTTAGCTAGTGAATTATAGTTTATTTTTCCTTGATTTAACCATTCGCCATATAATACATATCCAATTGGTAAATATTCTAGTATTTTGTTTTCTCTTTTTCTAGCATATTTAACAAATCCATTTAATCCATCTTCTCCTGTTAATTCATTAGATCTGCTATATAATCTTATCTTTCCATTATCATTATAAATTGCAGTATTACTTCCATCTATTTTTTCTTGAATTACCACTTTTGTTCCTTTTTCTATTTGATATTTTGTATTATCTGGTCTCTTTATCTTACAATACATTTTCATATTTCTTTACCTTCTTTCTTTTGCTTTATTTTCAAAATATTCTTTAACCTACTTTTTATCATGAATTGGTGTTGTTAATTGTTCTGCCATTAAATCTATTTTTTTATCTTTGTTCTCACACTCTATTACATGTAACATATCATTATGTTTTGATATCTTTCTATCTGCTTGTTTTTTTGCTTTAATTCTTTTTTTGTTCTTCATTCTCTTTTAATACTCTTTTATAATCTGATAAAATATGTTTCATAGATTTTGGTATTTCCAAATCCACTATTTCCCAACCACCATTTTTAAAAAAATCACTGTCTATTTCATTTATAGCACTATTTGCTAAATAATTTTCAACTATTTTTATATCTTCTTCTATACTATTTTCTTTCACTTAAAGCACCTCCTAGTTTTTGTCTTATTTCATTTTCAAATTTTTTTCTTGCTTTTTCGGCTTCTAATATCGTATTATATCTTCCTAAATTGTATGTTTTTAGTTGATATTGATATGTTGCTTTCCATTTATTTCTATTTTTATCGAACCAGACTCCGTTTAATTCCAGATTTATTATTTTTGTTTAATTTATCACTAAAAATTCTATCTGGTTGTGTTCCATTTTTGTATCTTTTTTTAACTTGTTCTTTTTGGTAGCATTTACAAGAAACTGTATCTCCATTAAGCAGCTCTTTACTTCTTACTTTTACAGTATTGCCACAATCACATTTACACTCATATACACAATGTCCATCTTTACTTCTTTCTTTTAATTCCTTAACTACACTTAATCTTCCAAACCTATCTCCAATTTTAACTCTTTTCATTCCATCCTAATTCCTCTACTTTCTTATTTATTGCTTGTAATTCTTGCATATCTAAAAAATCATACTTACCGTCTATTTTTATTCTTTTTATTAGTTTAGAAAAATAAATGTTTTTATTATCTCTTGATAATTTATAAACTTCTGTTGTCTCTCCAACTGATTTTTTGTATCCTAATTCTTTAAACATCTCATCAGCACTCATTTTATTTGTCCTCCTAAATATCTAATTTTAGTTTTTCTAAAAATTCATTTGCTCTTTTTATTTCTTTTTGTAATTCATAAATACTGTTTTCTTCTTCTCTGATTATATATTCTCTTGTAATTGTTTTTAAAATCCCTTTTAGGCAATTTTCTATTGTTGTGTAATAACCTAAATCCTTAAATATTTCTTTACCGTAATTTTCACTTTTAACATCTTGTACTTTTGTTTTTTCTTGTAATGTATAGCAATTACTATTTGCTGTTATATAAAATCTATCTGTTACTTTTACCATTTTATTTTCTCCCTTCTAGTAGTTCTTGTAATTCCAATATTCTTTCATTGATTGCTTTTATTCTGTCAACATCAGAAAATCTATTACAACTTAGTAACATTTTCTTATATTCTTCTATCTTGTCTTTTACTTTTTGCTTTGGAATAACATAATTACTACAATTTTCAAATAAATCTTCTTCTAATTTCTTCGTATATCCATTTTTGTGTGCTACTAATCTTTTTAATTCTTCATTCTCTTTTAATACTCTTCTTAAGCATTCTGCTGTATATGCTCTATGTGTTATTGTTATTTCTTCTATTTCACATATTAATCTTTCAGTTTCTTGTTTTGCTGTTTTATAACTTATACTATTTTCTTTCACTTAAAACACCTTCTATTCTCTCACATATAAATTTATATAATTGATAATCTGTCTTTATATTTTCATTTATTAAGTTAAATTCAATGTCATTACATAAATACTTTTCGTATCCTGATTTTGTTCTATCAAAAATTTGTAAAGTATAATCATGAGTTATTTTCTGTCTAACTCTATTTTCGTCTAAAATAATTGAATATTTGCTATTAGAATTTATAGGCATCATTATAAAAATTGGTATATATTTATTATTAAATCTTTTTAATTGCTCATAAAATTTTATTTTATCTAATTTATCTTGCATTGTTTTATAATCTCCTCTATCATATTTTTTATTTGCCAATAACCTATAACAATATTTCCTTTTTCCCTTTTTTCTTTTAATTCATAAATAAATTCTTCTAAATTTCTAATACAATTCTTATTTTCAACTTCGATTCCATAAATATATCCCTCTTGAAAAAATTTATCTAAATTTACATCTTTTAATGCTTGTTCATATCCTTGCATATATAAATTTTTATCTCTTTCATTTTCTATTTTAATTTTATCTACTGTTTTTTCTTTCACTATGTATCACTCCTCTCAATATGTATTCCTTGCTTTTTTATATCTATATCTTCTAATTCTAATTTTATATCTGGTCTACGTCTGTGAATATAAATCATTAAACATTTTCTAAATACATTTGCATTCTTCATATTGTCTATAAAAATCAAAACCACTCTATATACTAAAACTAAAAATAATAATACTAAACATATACTTCCACTTATTAGAGCTACTCCAGATAAAATATTTTTAATTATTTCTATCATATCTATTCTCCTCCTAATTAAACCAACCAAATATTGTTGGTGTACTTTGTCCTGCTACTGCTATTGCCCACTCGTTATTCCACTCTAAATCAATAATATATTTGCAAATATGTGCTAGTTTGTTTTTATTTCTTGTTTTAAATGCTATAAATAATATTTTGTTTTTTCTTCTATATTTTTTTATATATTTTTCTATTTCTTTAAGCGTTGTATCTCCATTTATAGATTGTTCCATATCTCCTAAAAATTCTTCAATTTCATCATACTGTTTCTTGTTTAAATTATGAATTTGTTTGTTTAGCTGATAAAAATATTCGTCCATAACTACCTCCTTAAATCATTGGTATGTGATTTTCATTTGCTGAAATCATTTTCTCAATTTCTGTTGTTAATCTATATACTGCAACCTCTTTGTTTGTAATGTCACATTTTTTTGTTTTGTCAGCTGTTACAAATCCTAAGCTTTCTAGTTCTGTAACTCTCGGTCTAGCATTATTCACATCTGCTGTATTTGTATAATGTCTTTTATATAATTCTTGTGCTATTTCTCTTGTTGTCATTTCTTTATTTTTTAGTATTTCTAATATTTGTTTATGTCTTATGCTTAAATGCTCTTTCATATCTTCATAACTTTTATGTCTTGTTTTAAATGTTATTGTATTCATTTGTTTATCACTTCCTTTAATTCAAATTACTGTATAAAAAGTCTAAACTATCATACTGTCTTTGTTCATAAGAACTCTTCTTTTTACTATTTTTACTTTCTCTTTTGGCATCTGCTAATGTTCTTATCCCTGCCTTTTGCCAATTATTCAATATTGCTTTTATATACTGAATTGTCTTTTTATTAGCTTCTACACTTATTTGCATAGCATATATTATTAAATCTGCTGGCATCTCTTTTAAGTAATCTGCTAATATTTCTGTTCCGTATGGTGTTGCGAGTCCAATATTTTCATTGTAAAAATCAATAACTTCTGATAGACCGTCAATACAACTGTCGCCTATTGTTGTTATTACATTCTTATCATTCTTTATATTCTTTACATTCTTGTTTGTGTTCACTTGTTGTTCAGTTGTTGTTCGCTTGTTGTTCACTTGTTGTTCAATTTGTTGTTCATCTTGTTGATACTTATCCCACGAAACTATTGTTATCAGTCTGTTTTTATTGCTACTTTGTTGTTCGATTTGATGTTCGTTTTCTAGCGTTTTTAAAATTCTTTGCACTTTATTCTCGTCAATCTTTAATTTTTCTGATATTGATTTTCTTCCTGTAAGTAATTGTCCTTTTTTTAATGTTGTTCTTTTACCTTTAAATAGAACATCATATTCTTTATGCGTAGTATTAAGTAAAAGATATACCCACACCGCTAAATAATCACTGTCTTTTGTTATTATTGGATTATCTAATGTTTTTCTATGTAACTTTATCCAACCTTCCATATCTATTCCTCTTTTTCATATTTTCGTACTATTACTGAAAAATTTTGTTCTAATGATAATTCTATTAGTCTATCTAAATCTGCTTTTAATAAATTATCATATCTAATTCCATCTGCTGACTCTATAATCAATACACTATATTTCACTTGTTTTCTCCTTTCGTAAAATAGGGATAAAACTTATGCAGTCTTACCCCTAGTTGTTAATCATTATCTATTTCTTTATTTGCTCTTGCTTTTTCCATTTTCATCTTGTCATTTTCTTTTTTCATCTTATCATCATATAATTTGTTAAAAATTCCCTTATACATTTCTCTATCAATTAGTTTTAACCATGTTTCAAAATCATCACAGAATTTCCAATTATCTTTAATTTCTAATGAAGTACCATCAATTTTAAAATAATCTAATAAAAACTCCTCTAATTTATTTTTAAACCATTTTTCGTTTTCGTTCGGTACACCTTTACTTATTAACTCCTTATATTCTTCTGTTGATATAATAATTTCATTTTTATTTGCCATTTTCTTTTCCTCCTAATATTTTTTATAAATTAATTTTTCCTTGTTCCAATTCGTTCCATAAATGCCTTTTAAATAGTTTTCTATGTAATCTTCGTATAATTTTGTATCTTGTCCAAAATCTTCTTGATAATGGCATTCTGGACATAATGTAACTATATTTTCTTCTATGCCTAGACCACCGTTGTGACCTCTTAACAAAATGCGCGTTTGCACACATTTTAGGAACATATCTTTCACAATAAATACATTTATGATTATCTCTGTTCCATACTATTTCTTTTACTTTCTGTGATATTTCACAAGCTTTACTTCTTTTGCTCATTTTTACCCCAGCTTTCTAACAAACTATTTATTTCTGCATTTGATTTTGTTTCTATATTTAAACTTTTTGCTAGTTCAACTAATAAATTTATTAATAAACTCATTTCTTTGCTATCATATGTTGAGCTTCCATAATAGCAATGTACTTTTACGCATTTATCTTTTCTGCTTACTTCTTGAACTAAAAATCCAAGTCCTTGTTTTTGCCATATTCTTTTAAAATTTTCAAATGCTTTTTCTTCAACTATCATTGGTTCAAATGTTCCAATTTGTAATATTCCATCTTGATATATCTTTTCTTTTGTTATAATTGTTCCATCTTTGCTTAATTCTTTTGCTATCTTGTCACATAGTACCCAACAATAAGCATTACTGTCTAAACTTCTTTTTTGTCTATATTCTTTTATTTCAAACTGTTTATCTTTTGCTTGTTCTAGTAAATAAGTTATTATTTTGTTACTTGTTCCTACCATATTGCCTCCTAAAATGGTAAATCCTCATATTCTGTATTCAATCCTTCAATTTCAGATATCATATCTAGGACTCCTTTTGTCTTTATTGAATCAGTCATTTTTTCAGTTCTTTGCATTAAGCCTTTTAAATCTTCCCACATTTTTTTATAATCCATAATTAACTCCTCTCTACATGTTGGTGCATTAAAACATATTCTGACTTTTCTCCCATGTTATTTAATAAAAATTCACTTGCTTGTTGTTTACTTAAATGGCTATCTTTTGCTCTAAATTCATAAACATATTTACAATCTTGTTGTTTTTCTTTTATTCTTTCTTCTATTTCATCTTCATCGTAATTGCCTTCAACAAGATACAAATCATAGTTTTTAGCACTTATTCCTTCAACTGTTTTTGTATCTGTCATATAGATTACTTTGTAATCGTTAAATAGTACTCTATAACCACATTGTGGTACATCATGATATAATTTAATTGGTACAATTTTAAATAGCTTATAATCGTATTTCGTGCCAATTTGAAGTACATCTATATTCTTTCTTTCAACTCCACATTCTAGAAGTGGTTTTAATAGCCATTCACAACAAGCAAATCTTAATGTTGGTCTTTCTTGTGCTAATTTTTTTATTGTTTCTTTCTTGAAGTGGTCTGAATGTATATGTGTAAGAAGCACTATTTTTAATTGCTTATAATACTTCTCTAATCTTTTAAAAGTAACTCCACAATCTATTAAAATTATGCCTTTTATTATTGTTGCATTTCCTGTGCTACAACTTGATATAATCTTATAGTTCATTCATTGATACCTCTTTTGTTTCTTCTGTTTGTTCTTCTATTTCTGATTGCATTTCAATAGGCTCTTGTTGTGGAATTTCTTGTTGCATTTCCTCGGCTTCATACATTCCTGCTAAATCTTCAACAAATGTTTCTCTTAATGCCCTTACTTTTGCTACTTTTTCTACCATTGTTGCACCTTTATTATTCCAGTTAGAATTTAATTGACCTTGTCCTGTTTTTTGTGCTACTTCATTAAAGCTTACACTTGAATATGTAGGATGTGACCAATCTTTTCTAAATACTCTAGCCCAACCACCTACAAGTTGTTCGTCTCCTAACTTAAATGTTCCTTGTCTTTCTTCTACTGTTCCATCTGATTTTTGAACTATAATTCCACTTTCCATTCCATCATAATTTGGATTTAATACAGCTCTTTTAAGTATTGCATCTTTTCCTACAACTAATTGTGCTGGTACTCCTGCTTTATATTTAATTAAATAAGCTTCTCTTAAAAATGGATTTAATTTTCTAACCTTGCAAAGTTCTGTAAATAACTTAAATTCTTGATTGGTTATTTTTGCATCTGTTCCTACTATATATTCTTGTACTATACTTGGTGTTAATTTAATTTCATTTCCATCAATATCAAATTTAACCATTAATTCATTATTCGCTTTTTGTATTTCATTACTCATATTCGTAACCTCCATTTATTAAAAATTCTTTTAATGCTCTTAATTTTGTTTTTGTTCCTTTTACTGTAAATTTTAATGTTAATACTTCTTCTTTTTCTTCTTTTGGTTGTTCTAACGGTTTGTTAAATATACTTTCTAATTGTTCATAACTTTTTTTAGTTATTTCGTGATTTTCATTCATTTCAATGTGTACTACTTTTTGTTCTTCTTTTTTCTTTTCTTCCTCTATGGCTTTAAATCTATTTGTTACCGTTGTTATTGCTTGTGCTACATTTAATGTCTGTTTATATTCAACTAATATTTCTGCTTTATGTTCTTGTGTTTCAATTAGTTTTAAATCATCTGTTATTTTGTCTATAAATTGTTTTGCTTGCTCTTTTAAGCTTTTCATACTTGCTGATAATGTTACATTTATTCTTGCTTGTCCATATGTAATAAAATCAATATTATTTGCTATTTTATATTCTTCAAAGTAATCTTTTATTTCTTGCTCTTTTTTAGCTTTAAATTCATTTTCAGTTAAATCTATTTTTGTCTTTAAATCACTATCAGCACTTTTATATTTATCTGATATATATTGCTTATAAACATCTTCAAATTTCATATAAGGTGCTAATATTTGTTCTTTTACTAGTTTTCTTTGTTGTTCTACTCCTTTAAATTCTTTATTTAAGTCTGCTCTTACTTGTTTTATTGTTTTTATATTTTCGTCAGTACATATTAAACTTTTTGCATATTCAACTTTCTTATCTACATCTATTGATAACTCTTTCAAATGTTCCTCAATCTGAGGTAATTGTTTTACTATTATTAAATCTTGCATTATTTTTCACTCAACCTTTCATAAATTTCATCTTCATAATATTCATCATCTTTTTCTAATAAATGTTCTAAATAACTGTCATAATCATTGTTTGTTTCTATATAGTCATCTTCAACCATTCTATTTTCTAACATTCTTTTCTCCTTTGACATTTCTATTTATTTGTGCTAATATATAAATAGATTCGTTTATTTAAGTGTCTATGAACTAGTTTGATTTTGGTAGGTCTACTAGTTCTTTTTTATTTAATATAGTTCTTATTTTATTTTTTAGATTTTCTGTATTGTTGTAATCTTGTTCTTGCAAGAGTTTTTCTATTGCTAATAACTTTCTATGATGTTTATAATTTTCTAAATGCTCATCTTCTATTTCTGCTCTCAAACTTTTTTGACTTATTTCTAGTCTTTCTACTTTTCTTTCTGCTTCTTTTAAAGCTTTTCTACTTTCATCAACTAAACTTTGTAATTCTTTTATCTTCTTAAACATTTCTTACACTCCTTTCCTTTTAATTTTAATTTTGCTAAAGTAATTATGTGCCAGTAATAACACTTATCTAACTTGTCCATCTTTTGTACTCCTTTCTTGTAAAATTTTGTAAATTATTGTATAATACCCTCGAAAGAGAGGTGTAATTATAATGCAAACTTTGAAAATTCCTAAAGAATCATTTGTTACTTTAAAAAAGCCTAATAAATCTTTAATAATTTCATTTTTAGCAATAATAATTGCTAATTGCATTACAGTATTTGGTTTTAACTTTTTAGATTTAAAAACTAAAATTATTATTTCATTAATTATATTTTCTTTAATTTTATTAATTGATGTTATTGTTTTATATACTCAATACTATATGTTCTACTATCAGGCAGAATATCTTAATAAAGTTTATCAATTAATTGATATAAACGTTGATAATCTTGGTCAGTCAATCTCTGATTTAAAAACAGAAAATACTGAAATAAGAAATTCTGTAAATATAAACAATGAAAAAATTGAAATGCTAAAGTCTAAAATTTCTTGATTTTTTTCTATACTTGTTTATATTTTTTATATTTTCTATTATTTCTCTAATAGAATATAAAATATAAGCAAGTATAATTATTATTAAAAATATTCTCATTTTTCCCCCTAATAAATCGTATTTTGACAAAATGCCCATACTGTACCCGCTATTGCTGCCATGTATAAACTGCTATATACTACTGTTCTTCCTATAAATGCATATACTTTTTCTTTTCTTTTCATTTGTTTTCACTTCCTTTCTTAAATTATTTGTCTAGCCAGTTCCTTAAGTGCATTTTGCTTTTCATCATTTTCAAGTCCTAAATCATATAAAAATACAGCTCTTTTATCTGCAATTTGTTTTACACCAGTTCCTTTTATTCTTGGAAAATCATCTCTGTTAAATATTTCCCTTGCTTTATTTTCTCCAATTCCTCTCCATTCTGCATAATCTAATGGTGTTATTGTTTCTGGTAATTCTTCATATGTTTTTATTGATTTCTTTTCTTTCATTTCTTCACTTCCTCTCTTCTCTTGCATTTTATAATTAATTTTTTTATTTCTTAAAAACGCAGTTTTTATTTGTCAATATAAAATTTAAATTTATTTTTTAGGAAATATGTTTAATACCTTATACATTATTTGTCTTAATTCTTCTGTTTTTTCTGCTGGTATTGCTTGTACTCTTCTGTAGCCTAATGTTAATCTGGCTATCGTTGATATTGAATCAAAAATTTTATTTAATTCTCTGGGTTCTATATAACCTTTAGAATAAAACATTTTCTTAAATTCTTTTTTTAATACTGTCCACGTATCATCTTTTATGATTTGTTTTGTTGTCATTTCATTTAAAATTTCTCGTTTTATTTCTTCTTTTAGTTTTTTTAATTCTTCTTCTGACATTTCAGCCTCCTTTCGTTCAGTTTTACTGTACTTTAAAGTTAAAAAATTTTGAACTTGATGTTTTTAAAATTTTAGATATACTATTTATATGTGAAATTTTAGGTTCCGCAATACCATTTTCAATATTATAATAAGTTGCAGGACTTTTAAATCCCATAAATCTAGACATATCTCTAATAGAAAAACCTTTTTCTTCTCTAGTTTTTTTTAGCTCTTCTGTATTAACAAACTTACTATATTTATTTTCCAATGCTTTTCCTCCTTCCTGTTCATTTTTGTTGAACTTATTATATACAGTATTTTTGAACTTGTCAATAGTTTTTTTAAAAAAAGTTTTTAATTGCTGTACAAATCTTACGACTGTAAGAAAAAAATTTTTAAAATGTTTACTTATTTTGAACATTGTGTTATAATGTTTATATAATTTGAACGAGGTGTTTAGATATGAAAAATGAAATTGATATGAAAATAAAAATAGGAGCAAGAATAAAATTTTTAAGAACAGAATTAGGACTTACTCAAGAGCAACTTGCAAATAAATTACCTAATGTAAAAGGTAAAAGTAGTATAGCTAATTATGAAAATGGTTCTAATCTCCCAGGAGATGAAGTAAAACTTAAATTATGTGAAATTTTTAAATGTAGTTTAGATTATTTAATGTGCAAATCAGATATAAGAAATCCAGAACAGCAAGAAGATCCGCTAGGTCTAGCCAAAATAGGATTTAGCATGAAAGATTACAACCCCCCTACAGAAACTCAAAAGCAACAAATAAAAGGCTTATTAGAAGTAATTATGAAAGATAATAAAAAAGATGTTGGAGATAAAAAGAATGAATCTAAATAATTTATATGATTTAGCAGAAAAAGAACATATAAAAATATATGATTACTATATAGAGGATGCTTACGGTTGTTTTATAAATATAGATAAGATAAATGCAATTGCATTAAATTATACAAGTATAGATAACTCATATATTGAAAAAGAAACTTTATCAGAAGAATTAGGACACTATTATCAAGATGCAACATATTCTATTAACTGTACTGACACAACTTTGATAAACAAGCAGGAATATAGAGCTAAGAAATGGAGCTATTATATATTAATTCCTTTTGAGAATCTAAAATTAGCCATTAAAAATCGGAATTAATACAGTTTATAGTTTAGCAGATTATTTTGAGGTTACAATTGAATATATGAAAAAAGCTCTTAAATTTTATGAAGGCAAATATGGATATATATACTAAGGATAAGTTGAAATATACTTATCTTATTTTTTAAGGAGGTAACTATGGCAAAGCGTGGAAATGGCGAAGGAACTATATATTATAGTGAAAAATTAAATAAATGGGTTGGTCAATTTACTGCTGGTAGAAAATCAGATGGAAAATTAAATCGTAAATCTGTTTATGGTAATACTAGAAAAGAAGTTAAAGAGAAGATGACTAGAGCTATTGCTGATGTTCAAGACGATATTTATATTGATAAATCAGAGATAACCGTTTATGAATTATGTAAAGAAATTGTTGAAGATAAAAGAAAATCTAATCAAAATTCTTCTAGCACATATAATCGTGCTAAATATACATTAAAAATTATAGAAAACAGTTCATTAGGAAATATGCCTATTCAAAAAGTTACTGCTAAAAATATAAAAAATTTTTTAAATGATAATACCAATTATGCTGACTCAACTTTAAAAAAAATATATCAATTATTAGGACAAGCTTTTAAAAGAGCAGTTGAAAGAAATATAATTATTAAAAATCCTATTACTTATGAAGAAGCACGAAAACCAAAATCCAATAAAGAAAGTTCAAAAGTTGAAGCATTAACCATAGATGAAGAAAAAAAGCTTATATCTTCATTATCAAATGAAACAACACTATATAAACCCATAATCTTATTAATGCTATTTACTGGAATGAGAATTGGAGAAGTTCTTGCATTAAAATGGAATTGTATTAATAAGGATTCAATTACAATACATCAATCATTAACAAGAGATGATTATGGTAAAGTTATTCTGGGAGAAAAAGTAAAAACAAAAAAATCTCAAAGAGAAATACCTATTAATAATATTATTAAAGAAATATTAAATTATATACCTAAAAATAGCACTCTACTCTTCCCTGATATTACTCCTAGAAGTACACATACTTTTTTAAATAATTTTAATGCAACTAATTGCATTACTAATCATATTCATCCACATATGTTAAGACATACATATGCAACTCGTTGTATTGAAGCTGGAATGAATATAAAAGTATTACAAAAAAAATTAGGTCATAAAAATATACAGACTACTTTGGATACATATGCCAGTGTATTCGACAAATTTGAAGACTCTGAAGATGATAAGTTATTATCTTATTTTGAAGAAAATAAAATTGGGTTGCATTAAAATTGCATTAAATGCATATAAAAAAAGAGAGATTAAAATCTCTCTTTTTCTGTATTGGTGCGGATGAAGGGACTCGAACCCCCACGCCGTTGGCACTGGTTCCTAAGACCAGCGCGTCTACCAATTCCGCCACATCCGCATTTCTTATGACATTACTTATAATAGCACATTTAAACTTTTATTGTCAATAGTATTTTTAAATTTTTTTAATTTTCAAAGTTTCTAAAGAAAAAAGAGCATTATTGAAATGCTCCTTTTCCGGATTAGTACACTCAATCATTCAACAGTACTAAGTGGCAATCCATTACAAACGACTAATCTATCTACTGGGATTCCAGCAGCCTCATAGCCCTCTTTTTTAGACGCCATTGAGTCTTTAACTGTTGTTAATACTGTTGTGTTCTCCTGTTTTGCTGTAACCTTTTTCATGTCTCTCTAATCCTCACTTTATATTTATTAATCAGCTCTTAGCTGACTTATTACATTATACACCACTTATGTTGTTATGTCAATTTCATTTATAAAACATCTATTTTTTTATATAAAAATCTATTTTACAACAAATATAATTATTCCTCCAACTATTGCAATAATAAATCCTATTATTTTTAGTCCAGAACTTCCCTCATTTTGGTCTCCAAATCCAAAAAATTTCTTTGTTATATTTCTTGCATCATATATTAAAATAACACCTGTTAGAACTAATAAAATCCCTAATATTTTAACAACTATATTAATCATATTTTTCAACATCCTTTACTTTTTACATTTATATATTAATATGTTTTGTCCCAAATGTCAAGGGTTTTAGATTTTTACAATTTTTATTCTAAATTGTTTTTATCAACATATATTTATACTAAATTAATTACCCTTTAGGAGGCTTATTATGCGTAAATTTGTTTTAACCTTTATTATATTTATTTTTGTGTTATCTTTTACTACAATATCTCTTTGTTATGACACCTCAAGTTCTTACATTTGGTCTTCTGATTATTCTGCTACCCTAGAAACTTCTTCTTCAATTAATACATCTATTAATGTTGAAGATAATAACTCTTTAAACCTTGAAAGTGGCTCTGCTATTTTGATTGAGCAATCTACTGGTCAAGTTTTATATTCTCATAACAGTCATGAAAAATTACGTCCCGCTTCTGTAACAAAAATTATGAGCATTCTTTTGATTATGGAACAAATTGATAGTGGAAGGCTTTCATATACAGAGCAAATACCATGCTCTGAAAATGCAAGGTCTATGGGAGGTTCTCAAATATGGCTTGATACAAAAGAAACACTAACAGTTGATGAAATGTTAAAAGCAATTTGTGTAGTTTCTGCAAATGATTGTGTAGTAGCAATGGCTGAACATATTGCAGGCTCTGAAGAAGCTTTTGTTCAAATGATGAATGATAAAGCAAAAGAACTTGGTATGAATGATACTACTTTTAAAAATTGTCATGGGATTGATGAAGATAGCCACGTAACATCTGCATATGATATAGCTTTAATGTCTCGTGAGCTTTTAAGTAACCATCCTGATATAACAAAATATACAACAATTTGGATGGATTCTTTAAGAGATGGTAAATCACAATTAGTTAATACCAACAAATTAATTAGAACCTATAAAGGTATTACTGGGCTAAAAACTGGTTCAACTTCCCTAGCTTTATATAATCTATCAGCAAGTGCAACAAGAGATAACCTATCTTTAATAGCTGTTATTATGAAAGCACCATCTACTAAAGTAAGATTTGCTGAAGCATCAAAACTTTTAGACTATGGTTTTAGCAAATTCTCTTTTAAAAACTTTGGAAACAAAAATGATGTAATTCAAAATGTTAATGTAAGTAAAGGTGTTAAAAACACTGTTAATGCAATTCTAGAAGATAATGCTGGTACATTAATAGAAAAAGGAAAAGAAAATCAAATAACACAAAATATAACTATCAATAATAATATACAAGCACCACTAAAAAAAGGAGACAAAATTGGAGAAGTTACCTTTACACTTGATGGGCAAACCTTAGCCACAACAAATCTAGTAGCCGAAAACAACATAGACAAAATAACTCCATTCACTACCTGTAAACAAATCATATACAGCTGGGTAGACCTCTTAAGAAGTTAAAAAAAGCCACAAAAAAATTCCTAAAAATTCCCCCAAATTTTTAGGAATTAATATTAAAGCACTAAAAAACACAAAAAATCCAAAAAGTAGATAAGCCCTCAAAAGAAGTATTTATTGATATTGCAGTGATCCGTGGGTGACCGTTTTAGAAAATGTTCGAACGCCAGTGAGTTACATTTTCTTAAATGGGGCAACGAAAATATCAAAAAATACTTCTTTTGGGGGCGGTCAATTTAAAGACCATTATTTAAAATCTTCTTCATCTCCTCATTTCTCTTAACCTTCTTAGTAGTAGTCTTAACCAATTCCTCCTTACTAAAAATCATATTAGTAATATGCTTATATCTAGGCACAGTCTCATTAACCTCAGTCTTAATCTTATTCCAAATAATATCTTTTAACTCATCATCACTCATGCCCTTATATTTTTCTTCTTTAACAGTTTCTTTATTTAAAACCACCTTAACAGACAAAGTAATATCATTTTTATCTTTTTCATCAGGTAATCCGAAAACCATACACTCCTCAACTAAATCAATTCTGTTTACTAGGGTTTCTACCTCCTCAGGGAAGATTTTCTTTCCATTTTTTAAAACTATCATATTTTTTTGTCTACCTGTTATAAATATAAATCCATCTTTGTCTTGGTAGCCTAAATCTCCCGTATAGAACCATCCATCTTTTAAGACTTTATTTGTTTCTTCTTCATTTTCATAATATCCAAGCATTACATTTGGTCCTTTTACTCTAAGTTCTCCTATTCCCTTTTCATCTTTATTTACGATTTCTATTGTGTCATTTTCCATAGGAACTCCTATTGAACCGTTTCTTGTTTTGAAATCATTTTCTGCACATATTACTGGTGAAGTTTCTGTTAGTCCATAACCTTGAACCATTTTTATTCCTAAATCATTCCATCCTTTTTGAACTTTTGGATCTAGTGGTGCTCCACCTGAAATTACGAATCTTAATTTTCCTCCTAATTGTTCTAATACTTGTTTAAACAATAGTCTTCTTATATCAATCTTTATTTTTAATAATGCATTACTAATTTTTATTGCATTATTTATTAATTTTGTTTTTCCTTGTTTTTCAATTTCTTTTAAAATTTTATTATAAATTGCTTCTACTAATAATGGCACACCAACAAATACAGATACTTCATATTCTTTTAAGTTTTGTGCAATGTATCTTAATCCGTCTGGAAATGATGTTCTTACACCACAAGCTAGCATCATTATTAATGCTGTTGAACCAAATATGTGATGAAATGGTAAAAATGCTAAGTTTGAATCTGTTTCATATATTCCTTCTACTTTTTTCATTGCATATATATTTGATGCAATATTGTTTTGTGAAAGCATTACTGCTTTTGATTTTGATGTTGTTCCAGATGTAAATAGCAAAATGGCCATTTCGTATGAATTTATTTTTGTTTCTACAAATTCTTTATTTCCTTTTTCATAAATTTCTTTTCCTTGTTCTAATAAAGAATTCATATCTAAAAATCCTTCTAATTTTGACATTGAAATATATTCTTTTATGTTTGTGTTGTTATCATCTTTTATTTTTTGTATTTTTTCAATGTATTTTTCATCAAATACTACAGCATCTGCTTTACTTCTTATTAGTGAATTTTCTAGTTCATCAATTTGTAAATCTTTGTCTAATGGGATTGAAACTATTCCTCCTAAAAGGTTTGTTAGATGAGCTAATATCCATTCGTATCTATTACGACCTACAATGGCTATTCTTTTGTTTTTTAGTCCCATATCGTATAATTTTGTACCATAATAATTTATTTGATTTAAAAGTTCTTTATATGTTATATTGGTATATTCTGCTTTTTTATTAATTTGTTCTTTTTTTATAAAAGCCACATTATTGCTATATTCCTTTGCTGAATTATAAATTATTTCTTTTACATTTTCAAATTCTTTTACTTCTCTTTGTTTTCTCATGAATTTTCTCCTAATATATAAAAATAAGGTAACTTTTTTAGTTACCTTATTTATAATACACTATTTTATTTAAAATGTCATTACACTAATTGGTCAGTTTTTTTATTCACTATTTCACATATTAAGTCTGCTGATTTTTCTACACCTAATGTATCACTGTTTATACAGATATCATAATTGTTTGGATTGTTCCATTCTTTTTCTGTATAATGTTTATAATGATTTGCTCTTAATTTATTTATTCTTGTTATTTCTTTTTCTGCTTTTGCTTTATCTAAACCATAGAATTCTGTTGCTCTTTTTACTTTATTTTCCATATTGCTGTAAATAAACACTTTTGTTACATCTTTTCTATCATTTAATATAAAGTCAGCACATCTTCCAACAATTACACATGATTCTTTTTCTGCTGTATTTTTAATTATTTCTGATTCTTTTAAGAATAGTTCATCTGCATTGTTTAGTCCAAAATAATAACCATTATTTAAATCTGCTAAAGCTTCTCTTTTTTGTTCATTATTTTTGATAAATTCTTCTGAAAGTCCTGTCTCTTCTGCTACTTTTTTAACAAATTCTTTATCATATAATTTTATTCCTAGTTTTTCAGCAACTAATTTTCCTATGTATCTTCCTCCTGAACCATACTCTCTAGCTATTGTTATTACTATGTTTCTTCCATTTTGATTTTCTACTTCTGATTTTTCTTCAACAGTTACTGTTTCTTTATTTTCATTATTTCTTAAATGTTTAACTTCTAAGATTAATAATGTTGAAGCTATTAAGAATGCAAGTCCATCAGCAAATGGTCCAGCATATAATATTCCATCTATTCCCCATAGTTTTCCAAATGTTACCATTGCTGGTATTAAGAATAGTATTTGTCTTGATAATGATAACACTGCACTTTTTACACTTTTTCCAATTGCTTGGAAGAATATTCCTGATGGAATTTGAATTCCATTACATATTACTAACATTAAATATGTTCTAAATGCTATACAAGCAAATTCCATATAATTTGCATCTCCACTACCAAATATTGATATTAATTTATCTGGTATTGTTTGGAATAAAATAAATGCTATTGTGCTTATAATAACACTTAATCCTAATACTGTTTTTAGAGTTTTCTTTACTCTGTCATATTTTCCAGCTCCATAGTTATAACCAATTATTGGTTGTGCTCCAGCTGCAATTCCTATTATTATACTATTTAATATTTGGCTTATTTTCATTACTATTCCTAATACAGTGATTGGAATTTCTGAACCAAATTTTGATTGTCCACCATATTTTCCTAGTAAATTGTTTTCAAATGCCATAACTACAACTATGCTCATTTGTGTTATAAAACTACTTATTCCAAGCATTGCTACTTTTCTTGCTACACTTGCTTTTATTTTGAAACTTTCTTTATTTAATGTTACTGATTTGAATTTTTTAATATAACATATATTTATTATAAATGTTAATATTTGGCTTATTACAGTTGCAATTGCTGCACCTTCAACTCCCATTTTAAATACAAATATAAAAATCGGGTCTAACATTGTGTTTAAAATTGCTCCTGAAACCATTGATGTCATTGCATATTTTGGATTTCCATCTGCTCTTATTATAGAGTTTAATGTTGTTCCTATCATCATAAATGGTAATCCTATTGCTATTATATAACCATATTTTAAGGCATATTCTCTTAAATTGTCTGTACATCCAAATACATTTAATAGTTGTGGTAAAAATCCTAATGTTATTACACACATAATTAAAGCTATAATTACAGACATTGCAATTCCATTTGCTACACCTTTTCCTGCTTCTTCTTTTTTCTTTTCTCCTAATTTTAAGCTTAGATATGCTGATGCTCCATCTCCAAACATTAATGAAAATGCTAAGCATATCATTGTTAATGGGAATACTACGTTTGTTGCCCCATTTCCTAAATAACCAACTCCCCAACCAATGAATATTTGGTCAACTATGTTGTATAGTGAGTTTACTAATAGCGATATTATACATGGTATTGAGAATTTTCTGATTAGTTTTCCGATTTTTTCTTTTCCTAGTATGTTTTCTTCGTTTTCCATTTGTTCCTCCTTTTATTTTTAACAAAAAAATACAACACTTTTTGTGTTGTTCGTTAGTCATTATTCTTTTTGAATAATGTTCGTTTCCAATTATACCATTTGTGTTTTTTTTGTTATTTGTGTTTCACAGTTAGTTATATTATCATATTTTTTGGTTTTTGTCAATTAAAAAAAGTACTTTTTTACCTATATGGGTATCAAAGAACTTCTTTTCTATTATTTTATTTTTTCTATTTCTTCTTCTGGTAATTTTGTTACTTCACTTATTTGCGATATTGGCATATTTATTTTTAAAAGATTTTTGGCTATTTCTAAGCATTGTTGTTTTAATTTAATTTTTCCTTCTTCTCTTGCCTCTTTTCTGCCTTCCTTTCTACCCATATTTATATACATCTTGTTTTCGTTTCTTATCATATCTACTAATGCTAACATTTTTCCTTCACCTCCATCTATTTTTTCTATTAATTCTTTTGTTTTTTCTTCTCCTATTTTTTCTCCAAATAGTATTGATATTACTCGTTTTAATAGTTCTTTTTCTTCTTTATTTGTATTTGGTATTATTTTTTCTAACATTTCTATTGATTCTTCTGTACTTTCACTCTTTTCTAGTAACATCATTTTTGAGATTAGTGTTTTTCCTTGTAGCAGTTCCTCTTTTGTAAAATCTTTGATATCTACTAAATTGTAGTTTCCTGCTTTTATTTTTACATCATCTAATGTTTCTTGACTCTCCTCTAGATATCTTTTGGCATCCCATTTTTTCTTGCCTGTGTATAAAACTATTGGGATTACTAATGGTAGTTTGTATTCTTTATTTTTTATTTTTCTTATATCTATTGCACTTTTCATTATTTCTATTTCGTATTCTAATATTCGGTATGGCATTGAGTAGTCTATTTTGGTTTGATGTTCTATCAAGAAAAATATGTTTTTATTTTTATATTTATATACTATGTCTGCTTCTCTATTTTGGAATATTTTGCTTACAAAGCTACTTGTATATTTTTCTATTTCTTCTGCTTTTAGTTTTATTTTTATTGCTTGATTTATTAAAGCAATTGCTTCTTCTTTTTTGTCCAATATTGTTCTAAATATTTTGTCGTGTTTATTTGTTATATTGTAGCTTTCTTTTTGATCTGATAATTTTGATATTTTAGATTTTTTTAAAATATCTTTATATTTCAGATAGTCTCCATATGTAAAAATTTCTATATTAATTCATCTCCTTTATTATAATTACATTTTATTTATTTGTCAATGTTTTTTCTGTGGTAAATTTATATTTTTTATAATTCTTTTGCTTACTTTTTATATTAACCTCCTTTTTTCCTATTTTCTATAATATTTGTGGGATTTTTTTTAGATTTTTTTGTCATTCCTAAGTTGTTTTGATTTAAAAATTTATAAGACTATACATTGACAAATAATGTATAATCCTATATTATCATATTTTTTATTTGATATCAACATAAAACGTTCGACAAATTTCGAGTTTCTTGTTTTTTATAAATTATAATTTCCTCCAATTATTCGATAAACATAAGAATTTGTTGTCCAACTAGTTTTTGTATATCCTGAATTATTTGAAAGGTTTACTGCTGTAAAACCTTGCCAATAAAAATTTAAATTATTTTTTTCTTTGTTTACTGCAAATTCGCAAAATCCATACCAAATATATCCGTCATTTTGAATACTATTAGCTGTTACTATTGATGTTACATAATCATAACCATCTAGTAATTTCTTTTCAACTGGTTGCGTTAAATCAAATTTTAAAACTTCTGTATGATGCTCAGATAATATATATAATTCTATATAATCATATTTACTCATATCTAAATCTAATTTTTCAGTAGGTTTTAAATTTCCAGTCCAAATTACTTTAGAACTGCCATTTTGATTTCTTGTAGATCCATCAACAACTTCTTCTATTGCATCACTATATTCAGCTAAAGTAACATTTTCTGTATTTTGCGCATTTTCCATAGCATTTTTAGCTTGTTTTGCATTTTCAAACAACCCTGTTTGTGTTAATGTGACTATTGCAATTCCTGCTAAAATTAATAAAATAATTATTGTTATCACTAGTGCTACCAATGTTATTCCACTTTCATTCTTCTTTTGTCTTCTCATTTTATTTTTCCTCCTTTATTAAGCTGAAAACTTAATAAAGTGAAAGAACTTTATAAATAGCTTATCTTCAACTGATTCTAAATTACACTAACTCAAAAATTTTTTAACACATATTGCATTTTTGCTTTTATTATGATATATAATAGTAAAAAAATATTAATTAAGTTTTCAGCTTAATTTTCTAACACTTTTCTCCGAAGAAGTGTTATTTTTTTATCATAAAAACTCATCTCAAGAATACCCTTAAAGAGGTGAATTATTTTGAGAGAAAAAAGCAAACTTTTTCTAATTAATGGTACAATTCTTACATTAACCGCATTATTTATGAGATTTGTAACATTAATTTTTAATATATATATTTCTAATAAAATAGGTTCTGAAGCAGTCGGCATTTTTAGTTTAGTAATGGCTGTATATTTGTTTTTTATTACAGTTGCAACTTCTGGCTTGAATATTGCAGTCACTTGTATTGTTTCTGAAAAATTTGCATTAGAAAATAAAAAGACAGGCATAAAAGCTGTTAGAACTTGTATATTTTTCAGTTTACTTCTTGGAATTGTTGCAGGTAGTTTAATTATTATTTTTTCTAATTTTATTACCTCAGCTTGCTTACATAACAGGGTTTCAAGTAAACCTTTATTTTATATTGCTATTGGTCTACCTTTTATTGCGATGTCAGCTTGCATTAATGCTTATTTTAATTCTGTACGAAAAGCTTATAAAAATGCAATTTCACAAATTTTTGAATTTATAATAAAACTTATTGCAACTATCATTTTATTACAAATTAATATTAGTAAAGGTGTTGAACTTGTTTGTGTTTCTTTAATATTGGCTGATGTTATATCAGAAGTTTGCTCTTTTACTTTAATTTATATTTTATATAAAGTTGATATTAGAAAGAAAAAATTAGATAATGTACGTTCTTTTGGCGAAAGAACAAGTATTATTAAAATAGCTGCTCCTGTGGCACTTACTTCTTATATACGTTCTGGGCTTTCTACTTTGAAACAACTTATAATTCCAACCCAACTTGAAAAATCTGGTTTGTCTTGTTCTGAGTCGCTTTCTAAATATGGTATTATTAATGGTATGGTTATGCCTGTTATAAATTTTCCTATTGTTTTTATGAGTTCTTATAGTATGCTTTTAATCCCTGAGTTTTCAACTTATTTAGCTCAAAAGAACTATAAAGCTATTAATTTCATTAGTAATAAGATATTTAGATTGACCTCTGCTTTTTCTTTTTGTATTTGCAGTATATTTTTATTTTTCTCGAATGAACTTGGCTTAGCTATCTATAATAATTTGGAGTCTGGGTTTTATTTTAAGATTTTAGCCCCTTTAATTTTTTTTATGTACATGGACAATATAATTGATAGTATTTTAAAAGGTCTTAATAAACAATTTGGTGTTATGTGTTGTAATATTTTGGATTTAAGTGTAACTATATGTTTTATATATTTTTTACTTCCAATTTATGGCATTAAGGGATATATAATTTCTATATTTATTAGTGAGATTTTAAACTTTTTTGTAAGTCTTTTTCAAATGATAAAATATTCAAAAATAAAATTAAATTTTATAGATTGGCTAATAATTCCTATTGTTTGCAGTATTATTTCATATTTGGTTTTGTGTGTTTCACACTTTAATTTAATTGATTTGAAGCTAAATCTTATTTGTAATATTTTGTTGTTTATTTTAATTTATTTGATGATTTTTATTTTTCTAAATCAATTACGAAAAAGAGATTCCATTATATAAAATAGGAGAAAGCATATTTTTATTTTTGCTTTCTCCTTATTTTATACTTATTCTATTTTAACCAATCTGGATTTGCTAAGTACCAATCAATAGTTTTAACAATACCATCTTCAAATTTTGTTTTTGGATACCATCCTAATTCATTTTTGATTTTAGTTGGATCTATAGCATATCTATAGTCATGTCCTTTTCTGTCAGCTACGTGTTCGATTAAATCTTCTGATTTTCCTAATCTTTGTAAAATTAGTTTAACGATTTCTATATTTCTTCTTTCATTGTGTCCACCAATATTATATCTTTCTCCAGCTACTCCATTATGGAATACTAAGTCTATTGCTTCACAGTGGTCTTCTACATATAACCAGTCTCTAATATTTAATCCTTCACCATAAACTGGTAATTTTTCATTATTTAATGCTAATTTAATCATATGTGGGATTAATTTTTCATTGTGTTGATATGGTCCATAGTTATTTGAACAGTTTGTTACATTTACATTCATTTTGAATGTTTCATGATATGCAAATGCAATTAAATCTGAACTTGCTTTAGATGCTGAGTATGGGCTACTTGGTTTGATTGGAGATTTTTCTGTAAAATATCCATCTTCTTTAAGTGAACCATAAACTTCATCTGTTGATATATGAACAAATTTATTTGGGCTACCTTCTCCCCACACTTGTTTTGCGGCTTCTAGTAAAGTATGTGTTCCTATTACGTTTGTGTGTGTAAATATGAATGGATTTTTTATACTGTTATCAACGTGTGATTCGGCTGCAAAATGGATTACACCGTTTATGTCATATTTTTTGAATAATTCTAATACAAAATCAAAGTCGCATATATCTCCTTTTACAAATGTTATTTTATCCATTACTTTTTTTAAATTATTTAAATTTCCTGCATATGTTAATTTATCTAAAACTATTACATTATAATCTGGATGTTTGTTTACAAAATATTCTGCAAAGTTTGCTCCTATAAATCCTGCAGCACCTGTTACTAATACATTTTTACTCATCTTTTTTCCTTCCTTCCGTTCAACCAATGGGGACGTTGTTCAAATGGTTGAACCCTTATTAATTATATCTATTATTTCATTTTTATTTATTCAACCATTTGAACAACGTCCCCGCTGGTCGAATTTCTTAAGAACGTCTGAATTTTTCAAACAAATCTGTTTCTTTTAATTCTTTTAGTGATGGCCATTTTCCATCTTTTTCTGATGTTAGTAGCTCTTCCACTTTTAAATCTCCCATAGGCCAATTGATTCCAACATCAGGATCATTCCAAGCTAGTCCACCTTCTGCTTCATGGTTGTAAATATCATCACATTTGTAAGCAAATTCTGCTTCGTCTGATAATACTAAAAATCCATGTGCAAATCCTTTTGGTATCATAAACATTTTTTTATTTTCTTCTGTTAATACAACACCTTCCCATTTTCCATAAGTTTTGCTTCCTGGTCTTAAGTCTACTGCAACATCAAATACTTCTCCTTTTATGCATCTAACTAATTTTGCTTGTGTATTTTCTTTTTGGAAGTGAAGTCCTCTTAATACTCCTTTTTTTGATTTTGATTGATTGTCTTGTACAAAGTCATAGTTTAAACCTATTTCTTCAAAATCTTTTTTGCTGTATGTTTCCATAAAGTAACCTCTATTGTCACCAAATACTGTTGGTTCAATTATGCAAACACCTTCTATTGAAGTATCTATTCTTTTAAATTTTCCCATTTTCTTCATCCTTTCTTTGACACATTTTTTAATTATATAAAATTATTTAACTAATTCTTTTAAATATTTTCCATAGTCTGTTTTCATATATTTATCAGCTAATTTTGATAATTGTTCTGCTGTTATCCAACCTTTTTGATAAGCTATTTCTTCAGGGCAACATACTTGCAATCCTTGTCTTTTTTCTATTGTTTGTACAAAGCTTGCTGTTTCTAGTAATGCATCATGTGTTCCTGTATCAAACCATGTCATTCCTCTTCCGAATGTTTCTACATATAATTTGTTCATTTTCATATATTCTTCATTTACTGTTGTTATTTCTAGTTCTCCTCTTGCTGATGGTTTTACATTTTTTGCTATTTCTATTACATCATTTGTATAGAAGTATAGTCCTGGTACTGCATAATTTGATTTTGGATTTTCTGGTTTTTCTTCTATAGATATTGCTTTTCCTGTTTCATCTATTTCTACTACTCCATATGCTCTTGGATCTTTTACTTGGTAACCAAATATTGTTGATTCATTTTCTCTTTCATTTGCTCTTTTTAGCATTTCTGATAAGTGTGAACCATAAAACATGTTATCTCCTAATATCATTGCAACATTGTCTTCTCCTATAAAGTCTTCTCCTATAATAAATGCTTCTGCAAGGCCATTTGGTTTGTCTTGTATTTTATATTCAAATTTCATTCCCCATTGTGAACCATCACCTAAAAGTGTTTTGAATGTTTCAGCATCTCTTGGTGTTGATATTATTAATACTTCTTTTATTCCTGCTTCCATTAATACTGATAATGGGTAATATATCATTGGTTTGTCATATACTGGCATTATTTGTTTTGATATTGCAAGTG
>OJNH01000570.1_pt1 | contig 32560 bp, 28 predicted proteins | sample 1597361 | NCBI WGS metagenome assembly OJNH01 (sample SAMEA2452136, study PRJEB22498) | human gut metagenome | biome: human feces; feature: human gut; material: feces | place: Australia | collected 2012
CCTGCTTCGTAAGCCCTGTTCTCATAAACTCTCCTTTCTGCGCCCCTGTTACGCAGTAGGGGCATTTTTCGGGTGTTTTCTTCGGCTCTTGACTTGGGAAAAACGGCGTTTTTTCAATAGAAAATGCTCTGGCGATACATTCCTCGTCCAGAGTGTTCCAATCGTCAAATATTCCGTTTTTACGGCTCTTGACCGTCAGACGCAGAAAAATGCGAATAGTCGGCAAGTATCGCTTTCAGCAGCTTGTCGCGGAATGTTTCTGCGCTTCTGTGATTGAAAAACAACTCCGCAACGATGGTCTGTCCGTTCCGCTGTGTTGTGATGATACCATCCGGCTGCTTCTGCGCGGTGGTTGTGGTTTTCTTTTCTGTCATTGGGTCACTCCTTCCTTTGGGTGCAAAAAAAGGATTTCCCATAGTTGGAAAATCCCTTTCTGCTGTCGGTTATTCTGTTTTACGATACGGGCAGCGCAGCGGCTTGCGCCTTTCGCTTTGCCCGATATTCCCGCGCCTTGATGCGTTCATACTCCCGGCGTTTTTCAAGGTTTTTCGCCCGGTATTCCTTTGAGTAGTTCCGATGATAAGCGCGGCTCTTTTCCTTTTGGGCTTCTTCGATTTTCTCCCGCATTTGCCGGATTTCTTCCTCTGTCGGCTCTGCAAGCTGTGTCAGTTCGTTTTCAAACTTGCCGATATAGCTGAAATATATCCCGATATGCTGAACAGCTTGTTTTGCCCTTTTCTTATCGCGCTCATGCACTTCAATTCTGCTGATAAATTCATTGAGAATGGCGGGGGTAAGGTCGGTAAAGGCGGCGTAGCGTTCTATCAGCTTCAAAAACTTATGCGCCCATCCTCCTGCGTCCTCAAACGCGGATAACTGTTCTTTGAGTTCTGCAAGTTCCGCTTTCAGCGTATAGTATTCCTCCGAATATTTCTGTGACATTTGCTCGTATCGGTCTTGTGGGATAGCACCGAGGGCGTTATCCTCGTAGAGTTTATTCAGCACCTTGTCAATCTGTTCAAGGCGTGTTGTAATTTGCGGAATACGCTTCTGCTGTTTTTTGCTCTTGTCCGTCTGCTGCATATCAAGGTTTTTTCGGACTAATGCTTCAAATTCCTCCCGGTTGCTTATGGAGTATTCTGCAACTTTTTTCAGAACATCCGCGATAGTCTGCATGACTAAATCAGCGTCTATGATGTGCGGGGAATTGCATTTGGGATTTTTGGCTTTGCCCTTGTGGTACTCGCTGCAAAAGGCAACATGACGCTTGCCGCCGTTCCTGTAATCTATGCGAATGTGCATTTTTGCGCCGCAGTCTTTACAGAACATCAAGCCCGACAAAGGGTGGATTTCTCCGTCCCCGTTAGGGCGTCTGACAGGCGCGTTTTCCAAAATCCGCTGTACGGTTTCAAAGTCGGCGCGGTCGATAATCGGCTCATGCACATTCTCGGTTATCTGCCATTCGCTTTTATCTACATAGTGGTTGCGCTTGTCCCGAAAATGCTTTGTGGTCTTGAAATTGACAACATCACCACAATACTCCTGCCTTGTGAGTATCTTGGTTAAGGTTGCTTTGTTCCATTTATAGCGATTTTCCTCGTTCAGCGGTCTGCTTTTCGCTGTCCCTCTGTCGTGCTGTTTGAGGTAGAACGTAGGCGTGAGGATTTGCTCGTTTTTGAGATATACGGCAATTTGGTTTCTGTTCTTCCCGCCGATAAACAGACGGAAAATCAAGCGTACCACTTCGGCGGCTTCCTCGTCGATTATCCAAAAATCCTTGTTGTTCGGGTCTTTCATATATCCGTATGGGGCTTCGGTGGCGATGGGTTTGCCGCTTGCACCCTTGGTCCTGATACCCGTTTTTACTTTCTTGCTGATGTCCTTTGCGTACCACTCCGACATGATATTGATAAAGGGCGCAAACTCCAATGTATCGGGATTGTCGCTGTCTATGCCGTTATTGACCGCGATAAAGCGGACATTGTTCCGTCTGAATACCTCCATTGCATTGCCGACTTGGAGATAATCACGCCCCCAGCGCGTCAGGTCTTTCATAATGCAGACGCCTATTTTTCCGTTTTCCACATCCTCCATCATGCGGGAATAGGCAGAGCGGTCAAAGAACCTGCCGCTTTCGTCATCGTCAATGTAGTGCCGGATATTGGTTAATCTCTGCTGTTGGGCGTACCGTTCCAGAAATGCCTTTTGGTTTACAATGCTGTTGCTCTCGCCGCCATCTCTGTCCTCGTCCCCGACGGAAAGGCGGGAGTAAAGGGCTGTAATTTTATTATATTCGTTCATGTGCATACCTCCTGCGTCCACATAGTTTTCCTTACAGTTAAGATTATGCACCACACCTTGCGGAACCGTATTCTACACCCTGCCGGAACTTCTTGGCATTCTTGGCTTTGTAATACACCACAAGGCGGAGCACTATGCCGCCTGCCACACCAATCAGTAAATCTCTTGGGTGGAAGCTGGGCAAAGGATTGGCAAACAGCTTATCAAAACGGTTCATGACTGCCATCATCTTATCAGAAGCATTTGTACCTTCTGATACTCTCCACATCCATGCAACCTTATCACAGAAATATCCAACAAAGATATAGGGCAGATTCAAAAGCACCAGCTTCTTGGTATCCATACCGCCTACTTTTGCTTTCAGATTTTTCGGGATAGCCTTCAGGTCTTTGGTTATGCCTTCAATGATGTTACTCAAAGGCTCTGCCCCCTGTCCTTATTCTTTTCCCGGCTCCGTTCTCTGTTCTTATTCTGTGATACTGCATCCCTGAAGCGTTTCAGTTTCTCCCTTACGGAAGTTCTGCTCTTTCGTTTCTCATTACCATAAACAAATTCCTTGAATGCCTGTGCTACTGCATCGGCATCCCTGCCCTTGAAAAATACCACATATTTCGGCGGGGCCGTTGTCTTGTCTTTCTTGACGGCGAAATCAACATTATATTTACGAGCTACCCGCTCAAAGGATTTGATATTGCCGTCCGTCACTTCGATAGACGAAACTCCCACACCTTCGCCAACCAGCTTTTTCACAGAAGTTTTACCATGCGTTTTCTGTGCTTTCTGCCTGCGGTGGTTCAAATACATCCGCATTGCAGCCTTCAAGACGTTGGCATCCAGTTTAGCGGTCTTAATTACAAGAGCGATTGTTTTCTGCGTTACTTCCTCTTGCATAAGTACCTCCGATCTGCATCTTCCTGTGCGTATGCTTCGCTAAGGCGGAACATACAGCCGATGTAATAAATACCTCATAATTCTCCTTTCCGCTTCTGGACATCGTGTCCAAAAGCAATAAAAAAGGCAGCTACAAATCTCTCGACTTATAACTGCCCTGACGCTGTTTCTTTTATAATCTGTTTCAAATCAGCAACTTCAAACTTACTTTGAAATTTTGATTACCAATTTCTTATTTTACATGCCCCCAACTTAATCAATTCACTATACTTTTCTTCACGTAACATTTCTTCAAGCTTTTCCCTCATATTCACTTCTCTTGAATCAATCTTCCTTGTATTAAATAGATTGATAATGAACTGTTCAACAACTTTATCATCTAAAGTTTGAATTTCACTTTCCCCAAATTTATAAAGAATGTAATAGTAAAAGATGCTATGTTCTCCTATATTTTCTCCATTTATCTTTATTTCATCACTTCCAATATTGTCCTCAACAAATCTTTTAAGCCCTCTCTTATGAATGACATCCGTATTTAATAAGTCTTGTAATTGATTTAGTACAAAATCAACCACATATTGATTACCACCATGAATTCCTGCCACTCCTTTACCCAATATATGAAGAATATCTAAAACAAAGAGATTATAGTTAATATGTTGATTTTGGGGCATCATTACATGACATTGCAATCCCCCAATTTCCTGTGCCGGAAAATCAGTACTCTCACTCATTCCATTAATCATGTCTGAAACAATATCATTATAGTCATGAACACATAAACATTCACGCTCTCTATTTCCTGAACCATCAATGTTAATCTTTTGCAATATGCAATTATTCTCACAAAATGTTGGTATATGTTTACATACCTTTATATCATATACTGCAACTCCAAAAATATCCACTAATACACTAATGCCACCTTGATTATCAATATAAGCTAACATAGCATGACTTCCATCATGACAAAATTCGCTAAATTTGTCGAGTAGCATTTTATCTGTGACCATTTTTACAACTTGGTCATTGCCACCGTCTAGAATATAGGCTATTATATCTGAAAAATCCTCGTATTTATCTTCCACTTTATTTTTCAGACAATACCATTCATATGCGATCTTCGCCACTTGCCTATGCATCGCTTCACTAAAAAAGACCTCATACTTAAGTGGAATATGTGATTCTATCACTTGAGTATTTATATCTATTTGTTCAATATCGCCTTTATTAGTCTTTTTTGATTTTGCTATCTGTTCAATCTTTTCATACGGTCCAAATGCTGACTCATTATTCTCACTCCACAGAATTTTCTTGTTTATAAAATCATGTTCTTTGACCACCTTTTTATCATGATATCGTATCCCTGCAATCACATAATCTGCTTCATAAGTCGGAAAATGATTACTTTTTTTCGATTTAATATTTAAATAATTCAATAGAAAGGCTAATTTCTCAGCCACCTCTGATTCAAATTTTTTTGTCATTCCACTATTATGCTCCACATGACACACACACTTGTTTATTATCCTTGATGCGGTTAATGCATCTGGTATAATATCTGAATCAGACAAATCTTTGGAAGTTCCACAATAAATACATTTTGGTTCACCCATATTTTTTTCTCTCCCTTTCGTAACGCATAACTTTTTAATAATTATCAACAATATTATCTAAAATCACCGATAAAAAATCTGCATACATCATTCCATCTTTTATCTTTACATCATCCAGCATCAATGCCTGAAACAAAACATCACCCACATTCTCCAGTCTTACCATTTCATATTCTTTTTCAGTAAAACCTTCCACCCGCAAATCCTGCACAGCAGCTTCTTTCCTCGCCACCAGACAATGCGTATATAAAGCCATGATATACTTGTCTGACATCAGAAAGGCGTATGTTTCATTCCCTTGATATGTATATCGGCATTTCTCCAGATTTTCTTGCGATATATCGAAATAACATCTGACCGTTTCCAGATATACATCTCCATTATACTGCGGCTTTAGCTTCTTTGCATACCTTCTGATTGTTGCAAATATATTATTTCTCTCTACGGCTGTTTTTGTTCGCTTGAATACAGGCTTTTTTCCTCGCAGGTCCATATAAACATTATTTAGGATAGTCTTTCCGGCATACTGCTTGAAATCACCTATCCGCAACAAATACGATAAAACCTCCAGCAATTTCTCTTTTGATGTTATCTCCTGATACGAATAATTTCCAAATTCAATATGATCCAGTTTCAAAGGGCAACTCCCCTTCGCTATCTCACGCTCCATTACCCTATTAATATCTCTCATTGATTCCATCTCTTTATCTAATCGTAATATCGCCGTTTGGGGTTTGGTACCGACCTTGACTTATTCTTATACGGATAAAAATTCCAACATCTGGCAGCGTGAATATGAAAAATCTTTAATTGAATTTTCTATCCAAAAGCGGTTTTAAGTTAAAATAGCACCAATCAACTATATTGAGAGCCGTTTTCGTCCGTAAATTAGCAATCCCGTCTAAATCGTAGCAAAATGTCGTTGGTTTTGTGAGTTTTAGGGGCTCCCGAATTAGGAAATACACCGCATAATGTAAATAGTTAATGAGCAAAAACGCTATTTATGAAAGGAAAAAGTTATGTGGTATGTAAAACTCAACGACACAATAATCCCAACTCCGTATCAATATTTTAGTGACTGCCTGTCTGAATGTCAAAGATTGAAGCAGACAATGATTGCGGTTTGTACTGAACCTGTTTTTATTAACTAATTTGATGATAAGGAGATTGTGTTATGTTAAAAAATTTTGAAAACTGGTTGTTAGAAAATAAATACTCTGCTTTGACTGCTGCTGATTATATGGGACGGGTTGAAAGATTATGCCGGAAAGAAGGTTATACACTCGCTCATTTAGTTGAAAATATCGCTTCTATACTGCCTCAATATGAAACAACCGGTGAAAAATCAAGCTATGGCAAGCGTTCTCATACTTCTGTTCGTCAGGCTTTGAGAAAATTCAAAATGTTTCTTGTTTCTGAAAAGTTAGCCTAAGAGGTGTGTCATGACTGATGTTAAATATCCTGAAATAACTGTAAATATCTTAGGTGTTAATGGTAATGCTTTTAATATCCTTGGTATTTGCACTTCTGAAATGAGAAAACACAAATTACCAAAATCAGAAATAGACACTTTTTTCAAAGAAGCAACAAGCGGCAGTTATGATGATTTGCTTTGTACTGTCATGAAATGGTTTAATGTGGAGTAACAATAATGACAGACATTAAAACTTTAAATGACAATCTCAGACAAACATTTACCGGTGGAAGAGTATTGTTAACTGCTGGTATAAATGCTAAATCCAAAGATGATATTGCAAAAATCTTATCAGAAGTCAGACAGTTTAACAATTTTACACCAGACAATGACCCGTATAATGAACACGATTTTGGTAGTTTTGATTATAAAGGTGAGACCATCTATTTCAAAATTGATTACTATGACAAAAACTATCAATACTTATCAGAGGATCCTGCCAATCCAAATTTAACTAATCGTGTTATGACTGTTATGTTGGCAAGCGAGTATTAAAGACCAAAGACTCATATTTTGACCCGTGGATAACGATTTTACTTTTGATATAGGTTTTATTATGAAAAAGTAATTTCTAAGTCCACGGGTTATTTATTGAGCCATAAACATAATAATAACCTATTTACAATGTGTTATAACTATCAAAAGAATCTGATAACATTGTAATGTCGCGATTCTTCGGGAATGTAAAACAGTTTTTTCAATTATTTTTCCGTTTCTAATTGGCAAAAAATAACTTGTCGTTGACGTCAAAAACTTTTATAAACCAAACAAGCACTCCGAAAAGATAATCCGGTCGCTGTCAAAATTACCATTCCAATAAATTTTAATCTCTTTAGTACAATATGAATCAACGGTAAGCATATTTTCATCGATTTTATCAAGTTTCAGACAATAAAAAGGCAGGTTTTCACGTATAGTTGCTTTTAGAATAGCATTTTGTAATTCCTGTTCTATAAACTTGCCTTGATTAAACAAAATATGGAAATGCCAGTCAGTAGAAATACCATTTTCGGCAAAAGCAATAAACCGAAGATGATGTCTGTTCCAATTATTCATCAAACTTTTCTCAAATGCCTTCATTATGTCTTTCAAATGTCGTATAGATGTTATTAAATCAGCAGACTTCTTATTTTCTTGTAACTGTAATGTCAAAAAATGCGTTGGCTGATACTCTCTACCTATCCATTCATTTAATATTTTTTTAGTATCATCGGCACTTAATGAATTTTTACAACCAAACAATGATTTTACAAAGGAGTCTGTTTTTTGACCGTTGGACTCAGTTGTTTCATTTGGTATAGGTTTAATTACTTTAGTATCAATCTGTTTACTACGGGCTGATTTTTGATTCTTTATGTGAGTGTTTTGACTAGGATTTGCAGGATTAGAACATTTACGGATAGATGAGACTGCATATACGATTCCGTTCATATAGTTTATAAATTGACCTGAAATTTTACCCGCACTACCAAAAGTAAAAATATTTCTATTACCAGTATAAGAAGGAAGAATACACTTATTATATATAGGACGAGTAAAGAAAGAAGAATTAAGTAACCTATCAATATAAGAAGGATTAATACATAAGGAAGAAATACAATCACCAACATACTTCTCCAACCTTGTCGCCGGACCCAATGACGCGATACCTGTTGCTTTTCTCTTTGGTTTAATTGTATTGGTGTTTATCTGGTTACGCGTCATCTGCTTACTTGGCGACATGGACTTCATACCTTCTGTTGTCATTGGTGATACATGGGGACGATAGTCATAGTGTATCTGGTTTGACATCTGCTTTCTTAAGGATTGAAGTAAGGTGTTATTCTTCATTTTATACCTTCTTTTTAGTATCTTTATTTAATGTTATTTATTCTTAAGTATTTAATTTTATTGGTATTTATTATTTTTAATTTTATTTATTTTAAGTATAATAATAACAAAGGCCGCGCTTATTGCTTCCTCGTATCCCTGACTGCTAAAAACAGCAAACAAGATTATGATGGATCGTTGCCAAACAGGTTTAATGATACAATGTTATAGAATTGCGTTTTCGGTTGGCCTTGATAAAAAAATTTCTGAATAGCATATTTTTTTGCGTACTTTTGAGATTTTTCGATGTATATATGAAGAAAAAGCCAACTAATCGCATAAAAAGTTTTTGTCGTTAACGTCACGAACTTTGAAAAAAGGAGGCTGCCGAAACAACCTCCCGATTATTAATTATTAAGCCGCCTTATCATCAACGGCATTATTATTTTCATTCGCCGGCAGAGGCATAGTGCTGTATAAAGCATTTACATGATCTGGGCAAAAGTGCTGACCGATTGCTTTGCGGAGATTGTTTTCTTCCGTTTCGTTTAACATACCGTTTTCTTCTCGTTTAAGATTTAGTCTGTCGAAAAAGTTATCGGGACAGTTCATAATTTTTAGCAACTCTCTAAGCGAAAATACTCGGCAATCTGTATAAAGTTGCTTTTCAGGGTTATACCGACCAGGGTGTATGGAGCATAAATCGCTAATACTGCCATTTCCGGTTGTTATTGTTGGACATTGATCTTGCCACGGAACTCTTGTAAAACCTTTGTTGTAGTTTCCATTGCTATAATCGCCCTTATCAGTCAAAGGTTGATATTCCGCATCGTTATCCCAAGCACTACAGCCAGTCGGAGTATGCTCTAAAATGTTAATCAGATAATCAGGTAATTTTCTTGCATAATGCCATGGGTCGTTTGGGTCGATCGCACCATTATCTAAGCTGATAAGATCGCCGATGACTTCCCATAACATTTTTCGGACAGAGTGTCGTTTTGGAAATTTCCATGGCTCATCGCTTATATCTTTACGGCAACCAAGCAGTAATAAACGTGAACGGTCTTCAACACAGCCATAGTCAGCAGCGGTGTATATACCAAAATTTAAATGATATTCTTCGCCTAAAACATCGCGTAAATACTGGCCGATACAACGAATCTTACCGTCTTTATCTTTAAGAATATCATGAGCGATTTTTGGACGAGCGTCTACAAAGCCTGGTACATTCTCCATAATAAAATATTTAGGTTTAGCCTTAAGAATGAAGTCCGCAGCATAATAAAACTGCTTGGCTTCAGGGACATTACCTTTATTTGGCGAATTATTAAGATTGGAAAACGGCTCACAACAGCAACTGGCCATCACAATGTCTGAGTGCGTTTTATTGTGCCATTCCAATGCTTCATTAAAACACTCATCAGAAGTAAAGTCACCTTGAACCATATGACAATCGGGATATAAACGTTCGTGCCACTGAGCTCTCTTTGGATCCCATTCCGCAGCTACCCGGCAATGCAAATTCAACTCATTAATTCGGGCTAATCCAATAGATATATTCGAAAACAGGGTTGTAATATACATTGGTTTTTCCAGCTGCAGCATCTTAAATTCTGTTTCCTCAATGTTATCAAGCTCAAATTTGGTGTGTTTGATTTTATTATTGCTTTTATTTTGCTTTGCTTTAATTGAAGCAGACTTTGAAAGGGCTAAGTCTCTGGTCGGTATATCGTTTCGCCGTAAAGCAATTTCAATCGCAGCCTTAACTCCGTCCCAAGTCAGGTGTTGAAAATCACGAGACTGACGAGAAGAAAGTTCGTAGTCTTCTTGAATAATTTGCGTTTTAGTGCGCATTTGACCGGAAACACGACATTTTGAATTTTTATTTGTTCCTTTCAATTTGGGAATTGCCTTTAGTTGTTCACCTATATAGCATTCAATGATTAATACATACGCTGCCCGAGCTTGTAAAACAGCCTTTCGACGTTTATAAAAGCCTATCGAAAAAGGAAAAGCCTTAAGATGACTTTCTTCTTTATCAACCCAATCCCGAAGAACATTGACTTTTTCAATCAAATTTTGGCCGTTTAATTTTTCAGTCGGAAACAAGTTGTCATTTTCTGCAGCATCAATTATTTCCTTCAGTCTTTCCGGCGAAAGTTGTTTAGCCTTGGCTACTTCGGCAAAGGTTAAAGGAGTTACATTTGAAACATCGCCGTTAGCGGTTTCTTTATCCTCAACTTTCCCTTTCGGAGGGGTTTGTGGCCCCTCCTGTATATTACTGTCATTAACATTTAAAGTAACAGTTTCCTGTACTTCAGTTTCTGTCATAACAGCAGAAGCCTTTACCTCTGCGGTTATATCGTAGTTTTCAGGCTTTTCGGCCAAATTATTTTCAGTCATTTTTAATTTCTCCAATGCGTATTTGAGTCAAATGATAATTCATCTTCATTATCCCAAGTTTCATCATCATCTTCTTCCCTACAGGTATCCGCATCTGGAAAATCTTCGTCATCAGAACTTTCATCTTCTTCTAAATTGGATAACATTTCAACAAAAGGAGATTCTTTTATTAACGTCCAAGTAGTATCTTGAAAATTAATACAAATTTTAAAAGCTTCCGTGGAAAAAAACATCGGACTAATTTTTTCGGCAAACTCATTGACCGAATTTACAATACTGGACAATTCTTCATCATCCGGTTTGTAACTAAAATCTAATGAAAATAATTCTTTCATTATTAATATCTTTCAATCCCAGGGTAGTCGATAGATTAAGTTAGAGTATATCCAATCTTTATCTAAAGACTGAACCCTGCTGGTCGCCGACCAGAAATTTTTATAAATGGACTGAAAATAAAACGCTTGAAATTTATATTTTTTCATATATAAATTTACTTGAATGATATGCGGATGTGATTCAGTCCGGATAATTTGACCTGATATAACAGTCAGGTCTTTTTTTTATAACATCGCTAACAGCTCATTGCTGAAGCGATGAGAAATATTTAGCCTATCTTATTTTATAAAGCAAGGATTATACTTTCGGATTTTTGAATTAAATCGCATTTTTATTATTTATTTCAACTTGTTACAGTCTTTGTTTTATTCTTTTCTGAACGCGTTTTTTTCGATTATGTTCTCTTTTAAAACGTTTTACATCATCAGGAAAATAAAAATATTTTCCCGGAGATTTCTTTGTATAACTGAGTTTGTCCTGATTTCGATAATAATTTAGTGTGGATTCATCACATCCTAACTCTTTAGCAGTTCTTTTTGAAGAAAATAAAACAGAAGATGTTGACGATATGCCCGCATTTTTTGTATCTTCGGCAATATGGTGATTATTTTTGAAATATTCATTAAGACTATCAACAGAATAAGCCTGGCTACCGTAACTTTTAATAAGACCTTTTTTAGCCATTTCAAATAGAGTCGTTTTACTAATACCTGTCAATTTAGAAGCTTGTTCTTCATTAATATAATCCGTATCTAGTTTTTCTTTTTTGATTTCTTGAGGTGACGCTAAAGAAGGAGGATCAATTAAAAATTTAATTGTATTATCACAAAAATCTTGTGTCTGTTGGATTATTACATCAAAGGCATTATAGTCAGCTTTGTTATACTCAATATGTTTAAGAAATTCATAGTATAAAAACAGAGCTTTTTTAGTTTTGCTTATTTCAACTTTCTTATTACAAAAAATAAGAAAACTTATTTCGGGATTATTAAGAATTTTACAACATAAATAAGAATCTCCTTTATCCCTAAAGGGCGCTAAAAAATCAAAAATTTTCTGCTTTTGCGTAGCTGAGGTGTCGTGTTGATTTGACTGATATAGAAAGCAATAAATTAATGTTGGTAAAATTTCATTGGCAAGTTGTACCCACGCTTCATTATTTTTGCTTTGATATAAATTTTTACAAACTCTGTTAATTTTTGATTTGTAAAAATCCGCCGATTTAGATTTTCCATTTGAAGAAGTTTTATATTTTTTTACATTGATGAGCCATTTTTCAAAATCAGTCTTCAAATTTTCCATATTATATCTCCTTTTTTAATAAGATAATTTAATAAAATAATAAAGTAAAACCGAAAAAAGAAAATTAAGCTTTTAATATGGATATGTCAAAAGTCGAAAAGCCTACTGAAAAAGCAAAAGTCCATTTTAAGCCTCGCACGTAAAGGCCTCTTTCAATTTTAGCCAGTCATTTTTTATCTTAGACGGTGCCAGCCGGAGCGTAGGCATATCCCAGCCGGTGAGTATGGGTGCGGCTGCTCGGGAGTGTTAGTTGCCGGCTGTCGGTTGGAGGCTGGTATTTCTGTTTATTTGAGTAAAAAGAACTTGTCATCAACGTCAGGAACTTGTTATTTTGAAAAAGAGGTTATCCCGAAAAAATGATTGTAGCTGAAATTGTTAACTTATTGAAAAATAAAGAAAGTTATAAAAAGTAGTCCGAAGATGATTCGTATTTGAGCCTGTAATGATATAAATCTTCGGACTCGATTAAGTTATTGATTTATAAAGAAAAAATCGCCATTTCTGACGATTTTTGAACTGTGGCTGGGGTGGCAGGATTCGAACTTTGATTCTTCAAAAATTTAAAAACACGTATAATCAACAAGTTGCTAAGTTTTTAGCTGGGAGTGTTTGACCCAAAAATTAGCAGCACGCATTAGCAGTTTTTTGAATATTACATTAGCAGTCAAACCTTTGTCAACAGGGGCTTTCAGAGGAATGATATTTTTTGTTTTTGAGCTTTCGCATTAGCAGAAGAAACAGTAGGTGAAAATATATTTTAAATTATATTGATTTTACATTATTTGTAAAATGTATTTTACAAAACACTTGACTTTTGTGTTTTTGTTAAGTATATATATAAATATTGGAGGGCTAAATATGCAAAACGGAACAGAAATTATAGTCGATAGACCGCAATATATAGAGCAATTGAAAAAATGGCAGGTTCAAACCGACTTAATCAAAATAGTTACCGGTGTGCGGCGCTGTGGCAAGTCTAAGCTGTTTTATCTTTATCAGCAAGATTTAATTGCGAATAAGGTTGCAGATGATAGCCAGATAATCAATATTAACCTTGAAGACCTTATACAAAGTCAGAAAATTGGCTTGGAATACGATGCAGAGAACTTTTTGATTGGTTATAACAAGCTCTTGGATTATATTATAGAGCATCTTAATCCTCAGAAGATGAATTATGTCTTTATTGATGAAATACAGCTATTAAAAGATTGGCAGCTTGTTGCGAATACGTTGCGTTTGCAGAAAAATGTTGATTTGTATTTGACCGGTTCGAACGCTTATATGTTTTCAAGTGACTTGGCCAATCAACTGGGAGGGCGGTATGTTGAAATTAAAATGCAGCCCTTATCATTTAAAGAATATTTTTTTGCATATCCTGATTTTGCTCAACATTTTGCGAAAACTAAAAAAGATATAATGGAATTGAATAATCCAATGGGTATTTATTCTCGTTACATCAAAGAAAGCGGCTTTCCTCAAACATTGAAATTATATGATAAGCAACTTATCAGTGATTATTTATTGGATACGGTATATCTAAACACAATTCAGAAAGATGTTGTCAAACGGTTTAATATTGCCGATACCAACAAACTTGACGCGGTGGTTAAGTATTTATTTGATAATATCGGTTGTGAAACATCTGTTCGTAATATTTCAAAAAATTTGGAGGCAAGCGGGCGTAAAATATCGGTTCCGACGATTGATACCTATATTCAGGGCTTATTGGACAGTTTCTTGATGTACAAGTGCGACCGGTACGATATTAAAGGCAAACAGTATTTAGACAGCAATGCTAAATATTATGTAGCAGATATTGGTTTGCGAACAGCTTTACTCGGTATCAAAGATATGGATGCCGGTCATATTTTAGAAAATGTAGTGTATCTGGAACTGATACGGCGAGGTTATGAAGTATCTGTCGGTAAGTTAGTAAAGGGCGGTAAAAATATTGAAGTTGACTTTGTTGCTAAGAAAAGTGGGGGATTGGTCGAGTATTATCAAGTGGCATTGAATGTACTTGAACCTCAAATTTTACAACGTGAATTAGCTTCTTTAGCGGCAATTGATGATAATTATCCCAAGTTCTTGCTGTCAATGGATTACGGTTCTGGCGAAAACAACGGCATTAAACGCCTGAATGTTTTTGACTGGTTGTTGGAGTAATCGCAGTTTTTTGTTTGATAGCCGCTTGTTATCAGTATAAATACAAAAATAGTATCATTTCCCCGCGTTTTCCTGACTGGATAATGCGCGCCTTTGTTTTTGACATATGATGTTGCCATTTTGAAATTAATTATTTTGTAAAAAGAAAAATTAACTTATAATTCAGAATGATAAATTAGTTAGATGCTTATTTTCAGTTCTATTGAAACGATTAAATGTTTTTGATTGTGCAGAAAAACTATTTTTGCTAATATCATGTTAAAATATTTCTTGTATTGGGGTTAATAAATGCCAACCTTTGAAGTTTTAATTAATGATTGTTTCGCTAATATATCAACAGATTCTACTTTAGAACCAGTTGATAATAAATACATTCTCAGTTTGATTAATGATTTTGAAGATGGTAAATGGCGTTCAAGTAAGTTTCATCAGTTTATATGGAACAATGTGGCGCAAACAGCATTATCTGCAGAAGAAAGAGACAGTTTGGCAGATGAGAGTTCATCGTTATTAGTAAGGTCAGCCCAAAATTTGAGACTAACGGATCAGGATATAGAAGAAGGAGAAAATATAGGGCGGGGTAGTGAATTAGCTGAGATATTATTATATGGGCTAATGAAGGAACATTATAAGGCGCTTCCTGTTGTTCCTAAGATTTTTTACAAACAAAATACAAAAGATAATGCCAAAGGAGCAGATAGTGTTCATATTGTAATAGAGGACGGAAAGTATTCAATATGGTTTGGTGAAGCTAAATTTTATAATAGTTTAGAAGAAGCAAGATTTGATACAATAATAAAATCTGTAGAAACAACTTTACAAACAGATAAATTGAAAAAAGAAAATTCCATTATTGTAGGTGTGAGAGATATTGATAAGTTAATAAACGATGAAAATATCTGCAAATGTATTAAACAAGATTTGAATAACAGAAATTCAATAGATGACCTAAAACCTAAATTGCATATTCCGATACTGATATTGCACGAGTGTATAATTACTAAAAATCAGAAAAATTTAAGTACTGAATACAAGAATGATATAATAAATTATCATAAAGAAAGAGCGGGGATATATTTTAAAAAACAGATAGCTAAATTAAAAGATAACATCAATCTTTATGGAAAGATAACATTTCATTTAATCCTATTTCCAGTGCCTTGTAAAAAAGATATTGTTGATAGGTTTGTTAATAGAGTTAAATTTGAAAAAGAAGAGGCGAATGATGATTGATGTCTTTGAACAATGCCAAAAAATAAATGCATATATTGAGGAGGATAAAGAAAAATCTGCGCGGAATGAACTTATTAAACTTCTTGATTATCTTGATAAATACAAAGTTCCATATAATAGTTTAATAAATCATCTGATTCGTCAATTAGGGTTATATCCCTATATTAGAGGAAATAGTGCATCTTGGGAAGATAGGTTTGCTTATGAGGCTTTCAAAGTTGATGTGGGGGATAAATCGCTTACACTTCATAGAGAGCAATCAAAACTATTGAGGTTATTGCTTGAAGGAAAAAATTTGGCTATTAGTGCGCCAACTAGCTTTGGAAAAAGTTTTGTTATTGATGCTTTTATTGCAATAAAAAGGCCTAAAAATATAGTTATAATTGTACCAACTATTGCCTTAACAGATGAAACGAGAAGACGAATATATAAAAAATTTTCTTCTGAATATAAAATTATAACGACGTCAGACGTTGAAATATCGGATAAAAATATTTTTATTTTTCCTCAAGAAAGAGCTATATCGTATGCAAATAAATTAAATGCTATTGATATGCTTATAATTGATGAATTTTATAAAGCAAGTAAGTCCTTTGATAAGGAGAGGTCGCCAGCATTGTTAAAGGCAATATTAAAATTAGGAAAAATTGCTCAGCAAAAGTATTATTTATCTCCAAATATTTCATCTCTAAAGAAAAGTATTTTTACTAAAGGTATGAGTTTTGAAAAATTTGATTTTAATACAGTTTTTTTACAGAAACATAATTTGTTTTCTGAAATTAAAACACCTCAAAATAAGAATGAAGTGTTATTAAAAATTTTGAAAAATGCTCAACATAAGTCTTTGGTTTATGCAGGAACATATTCTGAAATCAATAAGTTAACATTTTTATTAAGTGAGCATACCGAAATAATTAACAATAAATTATTAAATGATTTTAGTTTGTGGTTGGGAAAAAATTATGAAGAAAATTGGCCGCTTGTAAATTTAATTAAAAGAGGGATCGGGATTCACAATGGTAGGTTACACCGTTCCTTAGGGCAAATCCAGATTAAGTTATTTGAAGAACTTAATGGAATTAAAACAATAATATCAACATCTTCAATTATTGAAGGTGTAAATACTTCTGCAGAAAATATTATTATTTGGAAAAATAAAAATGGTCGATATAAGCTTAATGATTTTACTTATAATAATATTATTGGTCGAGGAGGACGAATGTTTAAACACTTTGTCGGCCAGATATATATTTTAGATACACCTCCAACAGCAATTGAAACATCATTAGATTTAGAATTGCCAGAAGAAATATATGTAGATGTTGACGAAAGAACCTTTGAACAAGAATTAACAAAAGAACAGGTCGCTAAAATAATTGAAAAAAAAGAAGAAATGGAGGCTCTACTTCAAATAAAAGATTATGATAAATTTATTGAAGAAACGCCATTACAGTCTGCAAATGCAAAAGTAATTAAAGATATTGTGTCTGATATGGTAAGAAATAAAGATAATTGGAAGGGGCTTAATTATCTTAATTCCAATGATATGAATAAATGGGATCGATTTTTATATAAAATAATAAAATTCCAACCAGATATTTGGGAGGAAAAGTTTAGTAATGTAGTTAATTTTATCAAAATATTATCAGGAAATTGGCAAAAAACGCTTCCAATATTACTTAATGAGATGGCCGAGTTTGATATGGGAATAGATGATTTTTTCAAACTTGAAAGAACTGTTACATTTAAAATGGCAAGTTTGTTTGGAGATGTTAATATTTTACAGAAAAAACTTTTTTTAGGAACTAATATTGACATTTCACCTTTTATTGTAAAGATATCGAATGCATTTTTACCTCCTGTTGTTTATCAACTTGAGGAATACGGCCTTCCTCGAATGATTTCTAAAAAAATTGATAATGAGAAAGTTTTTGATTTTACTAATAATGATAGAACCTTACATGAAACTATAAAGATATTAAAGGATATTGGATATAATAATATAATAAAAGAAGTTTCTTCATTGGATGAGTTTGATAAATATATTTTAAGATATTTTTATGATGGCATTTAAAAACATTCATCCTCCACATATTTTGCAAGGTCTGGCACCTTGTGACGTTGCCTTGTCTTTGGTGGTTTTTATACAGTTTTTGGTACAACGTTTTGCCCATTGACAGGCCGGATTATGGTAAATATAAGTCTTGGTATTCATAATCACGGTTGAACTATCGGCAGCTAAAACAGGTGCGGATAAAAGCAGAAAAATTAATAAGCATAGGGTTCTTCTCATTTTTCACTCCAAACCTGATTATAAATACTTTCCCAGCCCTCGTTATGGCTTGCTCCGTTGACTTCAACAATTAAGTCATCATTACCGACAAATTTACGCACTAACACCAGAGGGATAACCTCGTCATTACTGCCGACATAGTGAATTTGCGGAAGTTTGGCAAATTGGGTTCGATAACTTTCTAAATTCATAGATTCGTTAAGCGGCGGCAAATTGTGATATTGCGTCCAAGCCAAGTGGTCGAGATTTCCGGCAATGGTTATAATTTTTGTGACATTCAACCCCCTTTTTGCGGTTGCAACCAATCCTGCAACTTGTGCCCCTCCCGAAAAACCAACCAAAACAACTGGATTATTACCGGCAATTTGTCTTATCGTTTCATATTCAGCATTTATTATTTCAGGAGCAAATCGGGCTGTAGTCCAATGTCTTTGACTACACATCGGACTTTTGATATATTGGCACGGCCTTGCTAAATATATGACATTCGGGCTTTTGTCGCCGAAAGCCAGTTCTCGGACTAATGTTCCGCGAGGTGTCGGGGCGTGAGTCGGTTTGCCGTGACTGTTGAAAGCATAACCGTCCCCCTCAATATAAATTTTATATACGCCCTGCGGATTAGTTATCTTCTGCCATGTTACAATCGTAAAGTTCCGTGTTTCAACTTCTTTATAAACATAGTCGGAGGGGACTGTTATTGAGGAACAGTTTGTCAAAAGCAACAGCGCCGCAAATATTTTCATTAAAGTCTTCATAACGTTAACCATACCCCCTAATATTTTAAACCACAATAATATTTTAACTCTATATCTGTTTTTACGGTATTTTTCGCACGCATACGCATAAATCGCTTAAACCGCATAATTTATCATTTTTAATCAAAACTGCCGCGTATCATCAAAAAATGTGGTTTTATACGGTGAAATATTTTATTTTTTAATTGCAAATCAACCACACTCCCGATAACATACAGTTAGGCACGAAGTTTGCTTTGTGTTTAGTACCTTGAGTGGTACGGAGCTTTCATCGGCTTTTATTAGCTACGGTGTTAGGATATAGCATCGTCATATTGTCAGCTACTCATCATAGCTGGCAGTAAATATATCCCCGATTCATACTATGGTCGGGGAGCTTTTGACGTATGTTCAGGAACCATATAACTATCTCTGAAAAAATATGGCTCTAAAGGTTAAAGGAATCATTTTAGCTAATATGATTGATGAACTCTCCGACCACCTTATAAAACAGGTGGTTTTCTTTTAATTGCAATTAAAGAAAAGGAAGTTTAATCATATGAAAAAAAATTTACTCATAACAACCGCATTAGTTGCCGTTCTAAGTACAACTAGCGCTTATGCGGAATCACTCCCGAGTGATGCGTCAAATTTAACAACAGGTAAATATGTTGTTGAAGATACTGGTCAGGAAAATATCCATAACGGAAATATCAAACTCTCGGAAGAGGCTTCTTTAGAAGTAAATACCTATGTCGATATCGATGCCGAGCAGGATAAGGTCACCGATACAAGCCATATTTTTAACGTACAAGGAAATTTGGAAGTCGGCGATGCTACTAATGGCGGCGGTAGTTTATCGGTAAAACGCGATGATGACAAAAAGCCGTTTATGAGCGTCAACGGGAATCTGACTTTCAATAACGGCGCCTCTGTTGATATGTCCAGCAACAGTGACTATTTCTCAACTATAACTGTTAGCGAAAATGCCGATATTAAAGGCGGCAATGTTAAGATGAATAATGCTGAAATCTTTGTCAGAAAGGGTTTGAGCATTACCGGAGGCAACCTTGAATTACAGAACAACGGTGGTTTGTATTTGCCGGAAGAGACTTCCAGTAATGTGACTATCAGCGGCGGCAAAATCACGATGAACGGCAACACGGAAATAGACACTTCCAAAGGCGATATTACCATCAGTGGCGGTGAAATTAATTTGAAAGATGCCAGTTCTATTAAAACCCGTGGCGGCAATATTAATATTTCAGATGGGACGATTACCACCTCATATACCGGTAACGGAGACGGAGAGGTTATGTCTCTCATTGCCAACGGAAACGTTGAAATCAGTGGTGGAACGGTTAATTTGAATTCAACAACCATGGCTGCATTTGGCGGAAAAATGAATATTACCGGCGGAAATATTACATTAAAAGGAACTTCAACCAATGAGGCGTCTTTATGGTCTGCGGCCGGTGATTTAGATATTTCCGGAGCTGATACCGTTATCAATATGCAAGGCCATGCGGATATGGATAGCATTGATGACCGCCTTAATGTTGGAACACATACGAAAAATAATATTAATATTACAGATGCAACCATTAATATTTCCGGTACGGAAAACGAAATCGGCGCCGAAGGCTCTATTAATTTGAATAATGCAACATTGAATGTTGCCGATGCCGGGGAGGTTTTGGTTTCAAATTCGGCTGATAAGAAACAAGGAACATTAAACCTTAATGGCGGTCTGATTAACTTAGGCGGTACAATTAATGGTAACGTTAATGGAAATGGCAATCTCTGTTTCAGAAACGCTGCCGCTACTGTCAGCGGTAACGTCTCCGGTTCTAATCTGGCTTTTGAGACTGACCATTCTTTAAGTAAGGCGGTTTCAGGTACAATCGGCGATTTGGCTTCTCTGAGTGTTAATAAAGGCACATTGACCTATGATAAGCAAACCGGTACAATCGGTAATTTGAATGTTGCCGGCGGTTTGGATATTGGTACAAATACCGTCAATGCAACAGCCGTTGATTTTAAAGATAATTCAAAATTAGCCCTGCGTGTAGCTGCGGCTGATAATTACGGTAAAATCAATGCTGACAATATTACCATCGGCGATAAAACAACAATGAATGTCACTTTGGATAATGGTGTCGTTGGTAACGGTAAAACTTCTGAATTTAAATTCTTAAACGGTACGGTTAATGGTGATTTTACAAATAAAATTGCTGAAAATAACCGTTATGCGATTGAATGGACAGAGGATGGTTCTTTGAATATTACCGGAACAGCGACGGCATCTGATGTTGTTAATGAAGCCGGTGGTTCTACGAATAATGCCAAAGCAGCGGAGGCCTGGGACAGTTTGACATCTTCATCAACGGCAAGTGCCGGAGCTAAAGCAGTTGCTTCGGTTCTGAATGATTTATCGCAGAATAATGAACAGGCTTATGTTGAGGCTTTGACCGCGGTGGCTCCTGAAGTTGCACCGATGGTTCAAAAAACACAGACTGAAACGGCTAATCAGGTATTCGGGGCTGTATCAACTCGTTTAACCGGTGGTTCGGTTTCAACCGGCGGCGAGGGTATGTCTTCCGGCGATAACATTTTTGAACGCGCAGCGATATGGGTTCAGGGCTTGTTTAATCATTCCAAACTTGATGATACGTCCAAAGCCAAAGGTTTTGATGCCGATACCAACGGTATTGCTTTCGGTTTTGAGAAGTTTGTGACCGATGATGTTAAAGCCGGTATCGGTTATGCTTACAGTAATACTGATATTGACGGCTTTAAGCGTGATACAGATGTTGATACTCATACCGCTATTTTGTATGGTGAATACAAACCGTCAAATTGGTATGTAAATGGTATTGCGACTTATGGTTGGTCTGATTATGACGAAAGCAAGAACGTTGCCGGTATCAAAGTTAATGCAGACTATGATGTTGAAACCTTTGGTTTGCAGGCGATGACCGGTTATGATATGAACATTAAAGGTATCAATGTTACGCCGGAAACCGGTTTGCGCTATGTCCATATTAAGCAGGATGCTTATAAAGACTCTGCTGACCAGCGCGTATCTGCCAATGACAGCGATATTTTGACCGGTGTTATCGGTGCCAAAGTCAGCAAGTCTTGGGAATTGTCTAATAGTATGACTGTCAAACCGGAAGCCCGCATTGCCGCGACTTATGACCTGTTTAACGATGATGTTAATTCGGTTGTTACGTTGGCGAATGGTTCGGCTTATGCTGTTGACGGTGAAGCTCTTGACCGCTTCGGAATGGAATTTGGTGCCGGGGTAACCGCAGAATTTAATGACAATGTTGAATTGTCGTTAGGTTATGAAGGTAAATTCCGTGAGGACTACCAAGACCATACCGGATTGATTAATGCTAAATATAAGTTTTAATAATTAGCTAACCGGTATAAAATGCTCTGTTACTTATTGGTTGCAGAGCATTTTTTATTGTCAATACTGGCTTTGATGAATTGATGTTTGTGGTTGGGGCTATTAGGGCAAGTACCACCCTTTGGAGCTAGTTCCTTATGACCGCACCACTGACAAATAAAGCCTTGACGATGGATTAAGTCCTTTTTTAGCCTTTCTAAAATTTCACGAATAGCTTTGACATCGTCTTTTTTCATTTTTTTGAGCTCCTAAAATTGATTATTGTTTATATGATAAAATTATTTAAGCATTTGATTTTTCACTATTTTACTTGATTTTACTGTTGTAATTTGTGGTAGAGTATGTTATAATATATTATATTTGAAATTGATTCGATTCGTTTCAGTTTTGAATATAAATCACCGATATAATAGCCTATATTGTCTGCTTTTTTTATCAGAGCGGATAAGATTTATATTGTCGGTTGAAAGTGAGGAGATATGCTCTACATTGCAAACATCAAAAATAAGTTTTGTAGGGCATATTACTTACCCAAATTTTACAGTTAGAGCTTCAGTCACCAAGATTGAGGCTCTTTTTTTATTTTAAAGGAGTAAAAATATGAATGTTGAAAAAATAAAACAGCTGAACGACACATTCCGCAAAACATTCTGTGGCGGACGCGTTGTTTTAACCGTAGGTATTCAATCAATGCCTACTGATGACCGAAGTGAGCTTTTGAAACAAGTTCAGGAGTTCGATAAATTTACCGAAGACAACGACCCCTACGGGGAACATGATTTTGGGGCAATAAGTTTCAAAAACGATACATACTTCTGGAAAATCGACTATTACGATACCGATTATAATTATTTAAGCCCCGACGCAAGCGACTCCAATGTCACAAACCGTGTCTTAACAATTATGCGGGGAGACGAATATTGAGTAACCCGAATTACAAATGTCAGGGAGATACCGACAACTTATGCGGCATTTATGCCAGCCTAAATAGTATTATCAAAGCAACCGATGGTGTGATGACAATTAGTCAGACCAGAGCGAGAACCCTTTTCGGGGAAATTATCAGCCATTTACACCGTCGGAGGCTATTATATAAAATTCACCAACACGGGACAACGGTACAACAGCTTGATGAGTATTTGACTTTACTTGAAAATAAGCTCTCCGAAAAAATAAAAATATATCATTATTTCCCCTTTTCAGAAAGAACCAGAGTTAAAACGGTTATCAAACGACTTACCGATATGTCTTCTGAAAAACACATCGCGATAATTTTGCCTTTAGAGGGAAAATACTATCACTGGAGCCTGCTTGATAAAATAATCGGTAATCGTATTTATTTAATTGACTCTAATCATCTTAAATATATTAACATTGATAAAATTCCCGATGTTCACCAGATTTGTCCCGAAGAAGTATGTGTCGTTGTTGCTGATACGGAGACTGTATAAATGAAGTATACCGTGCTTTCACAGATGATTTTGTGTGTAAACAAAGTCAAAAACCGCATTTATTGCACACCTGTAAACGCAAGTTATAAATTTCAATTTCACATAAAGGAGCAAAAAATATGATTTTTAACTATATCCGTGTTTCAACTACCGACCAAAACACCGAACGACAACTTTTAGATATTCCGTGCGACCGAGCTTATATTGAAAAAATCAGCGGTAAAAATACCGACCGCCCTGAATTACAGGCTATGTTATTAAATATTCGTTCCGGCGACATTTTAAATATTCACGAAATGAGTCGTTTGGCTCGTAATACTCGGGATTTGCTGAACCTTGTAGAGGAAATTACAGCCAAAGGAGCGACTATTATTTTTCATAAAGAAAATCTGACATTCAAAGGTGATGGCAAACAAGACCCTTATCAAAAAATGATGATGACAATGTTAGGAGCTGTTGCGGAACTTGAACGCAATTTAATCCTTGAACGCCAACGAGAGGGGATTGCTCTTGCCAAACTTCACGGTAAATATAAAGGCGGTCAGCCTAAACTAACCGCCCAACAAGTTGAGGAAATAAAAACCCTTGTTAATAATCGCACGCCAATAACGCAAATTGCCAGACAATATAACATCAGCCGCCGCACTGTGTATAATTATTTGGTCTGATTTATTGAGGTTTTTATACTTGCAACAATATCTAGACGTCTAAGAAATGATAATTGTTTTTCATCATCATTCATTACAGTGCTTAACAGCAAATCACAAAATTTATCAAATTTTTTATTACTTATTCTAAGTTTATTGATAAATGGCTGAGATATTTTTTTCATAAAAATAATACCTGATAAGACATTTACTATGTTCAAAAAGCCACATAAAAAATCAAAACCATCATCTTGAATGCTGTCTATTGAAAACTGTCTTCCTTGTTGTGCAAGCCTTTCTCTTCTTAAATAGTCATTGTATTCAATAACAGTTTTAGCTCTTTCTTCTTCTGACAATTCTGAAAGATAAGAAATTAATTTTCTTCCAGCTTGTTTTTCTGTTTGAGAGTTTAGGTTGTAAAGCTCTGTTAATGGAATATCATTTTTGAAATCAATTAAGTCAATTGGAGATAAAATTAAATTGTTAGCTTGAGTGCGTAACTCAAGATTATTATTCCAAGGCTTAAAAGTATTTTGATTAAAATTTTCATAATAACTAAGATAATTGCCTATTAATTTTGCAAAAGGAGACATTAACTTACTGTGACAAGGAAAATAAGTTGCATTTAAAGCATTAGCAATTTGAACATTTTCTTCGGATATTGTTAGCTCAAGTTGTAAATCTTTATTGACTGTTTTCTTTAAACTCTCTGCAATAAAATTAGAAACACCTATACCTCCCATACCTTTTGTTCCGGAAGAGAAAAAAGCATTAAAACTATTTCTCATTGCATATACTGGCCACATTAACATTTTAGTAATATTTTCTGGTGAGAGTTTTAAAATTTCAGACAAAGTTTTACTTATCTCAGGCATCAAAGTTTTATATTCATCTTTGGCTAATATATAATTATTTGCATTTTCTACAAAATTCGATATACAAAATGCAGATATTTTTCTTCGACCTATTATTGAATTGGGGTTACACTCGTATGCTTTCTCTATCAGTGATATATTTTGCCGTAACTCAGATTGTGTCATCAAAATTTTTATAACGCCTTTTTCTACCAGCTCTAAAAATTGTTTTTCATCAATTGATTGATCTTTAAAGACCTTATCGTGATAATCCTCCAAAGGTAGTGAACAATAAATAGTGTCATATAAAAGAATATTGTTTCTGAAGTTTTCATCTAATCCTGTTGCCATATCTAGATAACAAGAAGAAACGTCAGGATTAAAGAAAGAGAAATCTTTTTTTGTTATTTTACCTTCATAAATATCATTTACATTTTCTAACCAAAAATTATCATCTTCTTTCAAGTATGGTAAATTAAACCGATTTGCATGGCTAGAATTTATGCGCATTAAATCGTTGAGAATAAAATTATTATCACAAGGTTTGTCATCTTGCTGGATTTCGAAAGTGATAGGTAATTTTAAATTATTACAAAAATCTAAAACTTTTTGTTTGATAGTGGCATTTAGTTCCTTTACATAGATAACTTGTGTTCTGTTTTGATTCATAGCTCCTATTTTTGTAACAACATTTGGAAATTTCATTGTTACTAGATTATAAAAATCATCATTAGTTAAATATAAACCATCTAAACTTTTTCCTATTTCATTATCTTTAATATTTGGGATGATTCTAGAATAAGTAAAAGGTATATCATTACTTATATCACAAGACAGTGCTACTGAGCGAATTGAATTATGGAAATATTTTTTGAAATCATCATCAATAAGTAATTGCTCTTTTTTTACAACGATTACATATTGATACATCATTTTTTCATATATGGTGGTGTCGATATAAGGATAGAGAGATCTAAAATATAAGTCAGTATGTCTTACCCAACCATCGCAAGTTAAATTAATCATCTATATGTCCTTTCTAATAATATTTTATAATTTTTGAGAATTTAGGCAATCTATTTTCAAATAATTATTTGTAAAAAAAAATCGGTATGCGATAAATAAACCACATACCGATTAAAAGTCTAATCTAGACAATTACATTTAATAAATATTTTCTTCGTTTCTTTTTATTTTTTATTCGCATATAAATAATTGCTTTATCTAATTTAGCCTTTATAAAATCAGATTGATTTTGTGCCAATCGTTGCATATTTTGTATTTCTCGTTCACTATAAAACAAAACAGCTTTTGATGGTTGCTCATCTCGACCGGCTCTACCTGTTTCTTGATAATACATTTCAAGATTATTTGTTGCTTCAAAATGAACAATCAAACGTACGTCTGGTTTATCAATTCCCATTCCAAACGCACTAGTGGCACAAATAATGCAGTTTTCTTTCATAAATTTTTTTAATATTTCTTTTTTATTATCGACCATACTATTATATATATAGCTGTCAATATTTTCATTTTTTAATATTTTGTGTAATCCTCTTGTGTAATCAATATGTGCACAATAGATAATGATAGAAGATGTCGGTTTATTGTTTTTATCTAAGTAGGGGTTGAGTTGTGCCAATAATTGCTCAAAACCATCTCCTTTTTTTTCAATAACTCTATATTTAATGTTTGTTCTCTCTAAATCTCCCTTAAATATTTTAACATCTTTAGGCATATTACATACTTCTTTTATCACTTTTTGTGTGTCTTCTCCTGCTGTTGCTGTCAAAGCCATAATTTTTGCATCAGGAAATTTCTTGATAAAAGTTCCAAGTTTTTTATAATCTGGTCTAAAGTCATTTCCCCATAAATCTATACAGTGGGCTTCATCGGTGACTATCAAGGAAATGTCTAATTTAGATAATACTTTTAATAAGTTAGTATTATGCAACATTTCGGGAGCTAAATACAGAAACTTATATTTACCTTTTTTCAGATTATCTAATTTTTTCTCCTGATGTTTTGTTTCGCTAGTATATGCAAGAGCTAGTTTTCTGCGTAGTTTATTTAGTTTTGACACTTGATTATGAATTAAGGAGATAAGAGGTTCAATTACGATACACAGTCCTTTTAACTGTAGAGCTGTTGCATAAAAACACAAACTTTTCCCATAATTTGTTTTTTGAATAACAATACAACTCTTATGTGTTTTCATGTGGTTAATAATATGTTCTTGATTATATTTATAGGACTGGTAATTGAATAATTTTAACACAAAATCATTAGTTGTTAATGGTTCGGCGTAAGTGTTATGCCGAGGTGCCTTTTTTTTGATTTTCGCTAATCTTTCTTGATTTGGGGCTTGTTTAAGGTCTCTGTTGGGCTTAATTTCATTTGGCTTGCCGATGAATTTCGTCATCAGTTTTTTGTTAAATTGATAAAAAACATCGCTTAAATGACATTTATCCAAAAACATTAAATGATAACAATGTATGTCGTTCGGGGCTTGAATTTTCTTTTTCTTTATTTTTTTGCCGCCGTTATTCTCATCTTCGGCAAGAGCTGTCAAATATTTTTGTGTAACCAAAGTCATGTATGTTCTGAATTTGCAGAGATAAGTTGTTATCTTTTTATAGTTGTTTTCATCTACGTGCTGAATATCAATAACTTTTAGATTTTGAGGTGCTCTATATATTAAAGGATCTCCATTTTTAGTGACATTAAAGGTATCTTTATTGAGCATAAACTCATAATTAGAAGGAAAATATTTAGTAAAGAATTGCTCTAATGTCTTTTTATTCTCACCGCAGATTAAAACGTGAAAATGAGGAAGAAAAGCTCCCATGCGGCTGTCATACTTAACTTCAAATGAAACAAATCCAAACCCGTTATTAAGATTGTTTAATTGCTTGCATATTGTCGCTTTTGCTTTTTTTACATTAAAATTCGTTAATTGTTCAGGCTTAATAAAATGGGGTTTTTTATTTTTCCCTCTTCCTTCACAATAATTTAATGTAACCATAAAGACATTATTGGGATCAAGATTTTTAGTTTCAGCGAGATATTTCTTTAAAACGACTTTAATATTATCAGAATGTTCTTTTTGTAATTCCGAAGCGTAATAAATATTTGCCAATGTTTCAGACGTTCTGTTTTTTAGTTTGCATTTTAGTTCAGTTATTTCTTCATAGAATGGGCGTAATGCTTTTATGCTTAATCCTTTTTCCAATGAGGCACCTCTGTGTTGAAATTCGTTCTCGATAATCGAAGTATTTGTTTTTTTCATGTCCGTATTCCTTATAAAAAGGGTTGCAATGCATTTTCAGCATTGCAACCGTGATGATTTTAATTTTTAGAGTTTTTCAACTCCTTCAATGAAGATTCCTTTTTCAATTGTTTGATAAGCTGAGTTTTAGAGGTGTAAAAAAGTTTGTTATCAAAACAACAGATGATAACGTTGCTTTCAGTTTTTTTCGATGTTTTATTTTTCAATATGGCACGGATAAGTTTGTTGGGAGTATTGTTTTTTAATAAACGGCCAATAGAGCTGTTTAAACTAGCTTTACCTGCTTCTTTATGGCCATGATTAATTTTGCCATTAAACAGACTTTGCAAACCAATTTCTTCTATTTTGGTGACAAGAGCTTTAAATTTTTTAGGGATTTTTTGTTCATCCAATAACCTCAACGCTCGATTATATTTATTTCGGTAACGTTGATTAATGCGATTTTGTTCATCATCATCTTTTACTTTGGGGAAGAGAAGTAATAAATAAGCCCTTCTCCCTTTATCAAGATTAGATTCTTCAAACAAATCGTTGCAATGGAGATATATCTTTGCAATACTCTCTCTCCGCTGTTGGTTGGTTTTAATTTCAGAATCATTGATTGTAGAAATGAGAGACTTAATATTTTTAAAGTCTTCACTTTTAGTGATGCTTTTTAAGGTGTTTTTTAACTCTTTTGTTTTCTGAGCTTTTTTATTTGTAATCTTGCTTTTTACCTTTTTCATCTTATTTCTCCTAAAATAAAGGTTTGATTAGTTATCAAGTTTATTTGTTCTTGATACCTTTATTTTCTCAAAATATGACGGAAAAATAAACGGTTACAAAATTGTACTGAGTACATAAATTTTGTATATAGTAAACAACCGACTACATTTAAAATGTAGTCGGTTATGCAGTCGAAAATGTGGTTTATTTACAATTTTTGTCGATTAATATATTTTTTTCATAAATGTCGATTGGAGAAAAGTCAATCGTTTTGGGTTCCAGTGAATATTTGTTTATTAAAAATTTGGATAAGGAAGTAAATTGCAATGGAGTGTTTGCATTACTGCTTTTAATATATCCCAATTTATCTTGAGCAAATAAAGCATAGCCCAAAATATCTTTGATGTTTTCTTTGTAGTTCATATAATTTTCAAAAAGACTTGGTAGATTTTGTTTTTCCTTGATTTGAAAACTAAGTTGGGTAATCTCTTCCGTGGTAAGAAACTTTTTTATTTTGAACATATCCGTCAAACCATTTTTATCTAATAATACTTGAACAAAACCAAAAATAAATAAGGCGTTTTCTCTGTGATTATCCCACGCAGTTTTCAGCCATCTCTTTGTGAGTAGTTTGTTTTTATCATCATTTTCATCTGTAATATCGGAAAGAATTTGTGCATTGTCTAGACTATACAATTTAGATTGGTGACAGGCTAAACGGATTAAGTTTTGTACCGTGAAATAAATGCTAAGTAATAAATGATACTTTTTCTCCATGAAAGTATCTAGGTCTTTATACGTAAAACCGTATGCGATTCCCTCATCATCATTTAATCGGCAATATTTTTCGTATGCAGTATATTCCGCAAAATAAATTTTATAACTGTTTTTTGTATCATTATCTCCGATATGAATTGATTTTTTGTGTTGTGCACTGGCAGATAAAAATCTGGCTTTTATATCGTCAGATAGACCATATAAAATAGAATCTTTAATATCGAAAGAGATAAGCATTTTATATAAATTTAATTCTTGTGGTTGTGCAATAATATAGGGTAATAAGTGAAGAAATAAATTTTCGGTTAGTTCATATGAATACGTATCTAAAAAATCTTTTTTGAAAGATGAATAGGGGATATCAAAATAAACTTCATTCATATTTTGTCTCCTTATATATAAAGATAAGCTAAGTCTAACCCTGTATAGGTTAAATCTTTGGAAATGGTTTTATAAAGTTCTTTTATTGATATACTGCCGTAGTGTTTTGACAGACTCTTGGTGTCACTTTCCCAACCGCATAAGATTTCTACACGTTCTTCTACTGTCCCATGGTTGCGGTATTCTGTTCGTACAGTATGTCTGAAACTGTGGAAAACGTGATGTTTTTGAAGCTTGTCATCGGGATTTGAAATTGTCTCGTTGACTTTATCTAATGTGCGATTGAACCATTTTGAAAAATATCCAGATAAACCATCGCGTTTATTATCGTTAAATGCTGGAAATAAAATTTGGTTTTTGTTGTGTTTATCTAAGCGGCGTTGTTCGACATACTGGAGAAAGCCGATTTTCTTTAAGGTGGGGTGAATAGGAACAACTCTTATTCCAGCCAATGTCTTAACTCTTTTACCGGCATTGTCATTAATGCTAAAACAGTCGATACCGTCTTTTGTAATGATGTCCTCGGTTGTCAGTTGGCATATTTCGTTGAGTCTGGCACCGGTATATAATGCAATTAACGGAATCCAAAAGAAAGTATCACGAATAATTTTTTTGCCGGGTTTGAGACGTCCGTTTTTCTCATTCAAACAGCCTCGATAAATTGGCAAATTAAAGATTGCTTGCAGTTGCGGAATATTAAAGGGTAAATATTTTTCCCCTCTTTGGGCTTTAATATCTTGAGCGGGGAGCTCTGCCGCAATCATCGGGTTCTTATCTATAAACTCTTTAGCTAATGCCCATTTGAAAACAGAACTAAGTGTTTGTACGTAGTCGCCCTGAGTTTTTACCGATATACGAGGAAGTGTTTCATCAGCCCGAGCCATATTAACCGCTTCTTGAATAGTTTTTCCTTGTGTTTTACCGATACCAAAATGTTTTGGAATGTAAGAAACGGTATATAATAGTTCTTGAATATCATCAGAAGTAATTTTTCGAATCGGTTTGTTGGCACCCAGTAAATCAGCCATAATGTTCATTTTGGCCGCAACTCTTTCTTTGGTTTCTTCCGATGTATTATCGCGTTTGGGTGTCTTGTTGTAATACTCAACTACTTGCATTAATGTCACATCGGGCTTGCGGTTCATTTCTTCTTTTAAGTGAGCGTTGATTTCTAATTGATTGTAATAAACAGAGTTGATTAATTCAGGATCAATTTCTCCACGGTATCCTTTAATATATTCGATAATATACCGCAAGAATTGAATTTTTGCTCTCATAAACGCATTAAGAACGATGTCTTTGGTGTCGGGAGAGGGCTGCGAGATAATTTTTTCATAAAAATAAGTTTTAACTTCATTTTCAATATCCCGATAGTCCCATTGAGTATATTTGTATTCAAATGCGTTTAGCAGGTCTTGATAATATTTGCGTTCCTCTGCTTTATTCGTAACGTTTTGCAGTCGTTTTGTTTCATGTTGTGCCTTAGCTAAAAGCCAATCATATGCAAAATCTTCGGCTTCACGTTGGTCATATTCAATGGTCGAGTTGCGGATCTTGTTAATTCTGGCCATTTTTTTATCATAGGCATATTTAATTTTGTGATATTTGCTAAAAGTTTCATTCCCCATAAGGCTGATTGTTTTGTCATCGGCATTCAAAAAGTCTTCATCGCTGAATTGACTGAAATCCATTTTATCTTCTACTTGGATATCATCGGTTTCTTCATCGTCATCATCAAAATATAAGTCAGCGGTTTGGTTTTGAGCTTTTATTTTTTTGACATCATTCAATAATTTTTGCCGAATAGCCATAGTTTCAAACTCTGCCCGTAGTTTTGCCAGTTTATAATCGTTGGTTCTTAAAGACTTCCAAATTTGTTTTTTCCCATATTCGGAAACCAAGCACCTCGGAATAGTAAGAATAGTATAGTAAGAGCTTCCTCGATTGTAAAGTTTCATATCAGTCCTTTCCCAAGAACTAATTTTTGAGCGAAACATTAGCAATTTTTGTAAAAAAATTAGCACCTGACATTAGCAGGTGCCAACTTATTGACATATATTTTGTATAAAAATCTTTGAAAATCAAAGACTTACACGAATCTTGGCTGGGGTGGCTGGATTCGAACCAACGAATGTCGGCACCAAAAGCCGATGCCTTACCACTTGGCGACACCCCAATATTCGGTTTTGCTGTCGCTGTCGTGACAACGTAGATTATTATATCACAACAAAACTTTGATGTCAAGCGTTTTTTTAAACTTTTTTTACTTTTTCATGAAAAAGTATGCGCTATAAATACAAAAAGTATATTTCGCCTAGAATATCGCAATATGTAATATGATTTACCGATCTTTTTGTTCCTGTCCTTTGTTTACTATGAAAATTCCAAGACTGATAAACACAAGTGCAATGAGTGCTTCAGGTCGGAATGCCTGCTGTGTCTCACCCAGCAGAAGCGCCGAGAGCAGTACTCCGCATACC